>Ga0208735_100169_pt1 | contig 37472 bp, 40 predicted proteins | sample Subbio12Aug_8Aab_FD_184829 | JGI IMG/M metagenome (GOLD analysis project Ga0208735, IMG submission 184829) | Serpentinite rock and fluid subsurface biosphere microbial communities from McLaughlin Reserve, California, USA - CR12Aug_8Aab (SPAdes) | ecosystem: Environmental > Terrestrial > Deep... | reverse complement strand
TTTTTTGAGCGCCACACTAGGGAGGTACGAGGAAGTAGTGCAAGCCATATTCGTAAGCCCTCTCACTGCAACCCTAATTTGGCACTTCGCGAAGGCGAGGTGCTTTTGCTTTGTTTTACTGTACTATGGATGCCCCTGTGCTGCTCTGCTCAAGAATTTGGAAGCGGGAGGTTATGCCCTGCATGGCGAAGCCGGCTACCATACTCTGGCCTACTGCGGAGGCATCGGCATGGGTGACTATCGCCAACATGGTTGGGCCTGCGCCAGAAAGCATAACGGCTGCGGCGCCCTGGCGCAGGGCATTGGTGCATACTACAGCGAAGCCGGGGATCAGGTATTGACGGTAGGGCTGGTGCAGTCTATCCTGAGATGCTAAGGATAAGAGCTCAGAGTCCCCAAGCTCGAGGGCCTTTGTCATTATTACAGAGCGGGATAGGTTGAATACGGCGTCCTCATAGGGCACAGTTGCCGGCAAGGCCTTACGCGCTAGGTGCGTGGATAGCTTGAAATCTGGCACGCAAACGACAAACATGAGAGCGGGATAAACCCTTAGGGGAACAGCTGTAACACGACTGCCTTGGGTCACAGAGGCCACTGCTCCGCCTAGCAGAGCTGGGGCCACGTTATCGGGGTGTCCTTCTATCTCGGTGGCTAGGTCAAGAAGCGCGCCGGCTGTTAGTGGCTCAGGCACAAAAGTATTAGCAGCCATCAGCCCACCGATTATAGCCGCTGAACTACTGCCTAGCCCGCGGCTAAGGGGTATTTCGTTGTGTAGTCTAAGGGTAATGCTTGGAGGCACTACCCCCGCACAAAACCACAGTCTACATGCCGCCTTCCACACTAAGTTGTCGCTAGTAAGAGGCAGGTCCCCTACCCCTTCCCCACCAATTTCGATGCCCCACGTATGAGAGGGCAGCATTTCTACAGTGTTGTATAGCGACAACGCTAACCCTAAGCAATCAAAACCCGGGCCTAGGTTAGCAGTAGTGGCGGGAACCCGTACTTTTACCATATTAGCTCCATAAGGCCTTTTCTATGCTCTCGCGATTCGCATCTACCAGCTGGGGTTGCCTGACTCCTGTGATAGCACTTTCTGGATCTTTCAGGCCATTTCCGGTAAGCACACAGACCACGGTAGTTTCCCTTTTAAAGTAGCCACGGGTATAGAGTTTAAACACACCTGCAAGGGATGCCGCCGAAGCTGGCTCACAGAAGATACCCTCGCTTCTACCCAACAAGCGGTAGGCAGCGAGTATCTCGTCGTCTGTTACCTCCTCGATAACGCCGCCAGATTCATTCCGGGCTGCAACGGCGGTCTCCCAGCTGGCGGGATTGCCGATGCGAATGGCGGTAGCTATTGTCTCTGGATCTTTTATGGGGTAGCCTCGAACTATGGCTGCGGACCCCTCGGCCTCAAAACCGAGCATGGCAGGAAGACCAGCGGTTGCCGCTCTTTCCTTAAAGCCCTTCCAGTAGGCTGAAATGTTGCCCGCATTGCCTACAGGGATAGCTAGACAGTCTGGAGCCTTGCCCAACTGCTCTATTACCTCAAATGCAGCTGTCTTTTGGCCTTCAATACGATAGGGGTTGATCGAGTTTACAAGGGTAAGGGGGTAGTCCACCACCAAGTCCCGGGTAATCTCCAGGACCTCGTCAAAGTTTCCGCGCACTGAGATAACCGTGGCACCATAGTGGAGAGCCTGGGCCAGTTTGCCAAGAGCAATCTTTCCATCAGGAATTAACACCACGCACCGCATACCAGCCCGGGCCGCGTAGGCGGCGGCAGAGGCTGAGGTGTTACCTGTGGATGCGCATATGACTGCCTCTGACCCTTTTTCTTTGGCTTTGCTCACAGCCAGTGTCATGCCTCGGTCCTTAAAAGAACCGGTGGGATTAGCTCCTTCATACTTAATGTATAGGGTGAGTTTTGGGTACGACTTGCCTATGCTCTCTAGCCTGACGAGGGGGGTATTTCCCTCGCCGAGGGAAATGATGGGCGTGTTATTGCTGACCGGAAGGTAATCCCGGTATTTGTTTATCAGCCCTTGCCACATGGTTCATCACTCCAGTTTCATACGTTTACCCATAGTATTCGCGTGTCTGCCCTGCTTGCCCTTGTTGGAAGAGGGGCAATTTGATAGGATTATAATGGTGGGGACGTCAGACTTTGTCACAGTGCTGTTTCCAAGTAGCCGATTCGCGCCATAAAGACCGTGCAAGCGGTCACCATTGCTGGCTTATCGGAGAGAGCAAAATGAGCAGAAGAAAGGGCAGACAGTCTCTGTCTCAGTCCACTATTCCCTGGGATGTTTATCGCTCGTTTCAAGTTGTACGCCAAAAATAGCAACGCAACTTCACCCCGAACCTTTTGCATGGTGCGGAGCAAGAAGTAGTACCCATTCATGGCTCGCTTGATTGTACCGAAGGGATGCTCGACCATCATCTGTCGCTTTCTGTAGAGGTTAGGGTTGGCGACTGTTCGCTCGTCTACGTCGCGGCAGGCTTTCTGGTAAGGGCTAATCCATATTCTCCGATACTTACCCTGCGGTGCATTTCGCCCTATACCCACACATTCTACATGCCTTCTTGTTCTCGTAAACTCGCGCCTCTGTCACGCCTGTGCGGGAGAGCCTGCTGCCGGCAGGACAGGTAAAGTAGTCGGGGCCTTCTGTGCAGGTGAATTTGTCTAGCTTGTACTCAGGATCGGGAACTTCTCTGCCAGCCTTCTGCTTAGCGACAATATCTGTAACCCGAGTTTGGCGACATTTAATTCCATGTGTAGGTCTTGCAGTGACTTTGGGCGTTTGAAGCCATCTTTGTAGTAGTGAATATGCTGCAAGGGAGGACGCTATGTTCCTTAAGAAAGTGAAGAAAACCCATAAGGGCAAAGTGTATGAAACCTATGCTCTGACTGAGTCCTATCGCGAAGGCGGGAAGGTAAAACATCGCAACATCGCTAGTCTCGGAGCTCTGGCTCCGGAGCAAATCCAGCGCATGCAGTTCGTCCTGAAAGCGCAACGGATCGACGGTGCGTTTGTAGGGCATTTGTCCGATGTAGTAGCCAAGCAACATTTTCGCTTTCTTGATGTGGCTGTACTTGATGACTTTTGGAAACAATTCGGGCTAGACCAATTCTTCGCTGAGCTACCCTACGCTGAGTCAATGGTTGTCAATCGTTGCCTAGATCCTAAGAGTAAGATTAACATTAAGGACTGGACTAACAAAACCGTCCTGCCAAGACTGCATGGTTCTGACCACGTCGATGGATACGGTGTCTACCGGGCCCTAGATTCAATTGCTGACCGAGAGGCCGAGTTGCAGAGACACATTGCAGAGCGGTAATAGCTTTAGTAGTCACACCTGAGGGGTATCCCTTGTACTGGCAGGTGCTGCCCGGCTACACACATGACGCTACTACAGTGAAGGATTTGCTACGGGTTCTCAAAGACCGACTTGGCATTGAGCAATGCCTGATGGTATTTGACCGTGGCATGGTCTCAGTAGAGAACCTTCAAGCTATTTCAGCGCAGAATCTGACCTATGTCTCAAAAGAGAGTCTTCTTGCCCGTGGCTTTAGTGTCTATGACAAGAACCTGGTTTACCGGGAGCATGTTGACGATGGTAAGCGATTTGTTCTGGCCTTCAATCTGCAGCTATGTTTAGACTAGCGGCAGACTAGATCACAACAGATAGGGAAGGCAGAAGCGTTTCTCTCAGCCCTAAACGAGAATCTTAGTAAAGCGGGCAAGAGCCGGGTTCGCGATACGACTGAGGGCAAGATAGAAAAAGGGTTCAAGAGATGGGGAATGAAGAAGATAATCACGTGGCATCTAGAGCCTACTGTTGTTAGTTTTCAGCCTTCTCGAGGAAACGCCCGAGACGTAAGCACTTTCCGTATTGTGTATTCAATCAATCAGGAGGCACTTCGGGAAAAGGGAAAGATGGACGGCGTGTTTTGTTTCGTGACCAATGACCTCTCGGACAATCTATCATGCCATAGGGTGATTGAAGATTACAGACGAAAGAATAAGATTGAAGAGGCGTTCCGGGAGATCAAAAGCTACCTTCGCCTAAGGCCTTTTTATCTCACTCGAGCGAGAAGGGTCCGGGCCCATGTGACAATCTGCGTGCTCGGTTATCTCCTACTGAATGCACTAGAAGAAAGGCTTGCGTCTTCATCCGTTAAGCTCAGTGGCCCATCGACGTTAGAGATGCTCCGCGAGTGCCAAGTCAACCGTATTGGTCCGCATGACAGTGAAGCTTTCGTGGAGAGCATTACGCAGCTGACCAAGGATCAGGTCGAGATACTAAACGAACTTCACCTCAATCACTTAACGAAAAAGAAGTACTTAAGCAAATTACTAAGACAGTCTGTCATGTAGTAGCGAAAGCGCCAGAGTCACGACTCAGGGCCCTTGATGCTGCTGACATGGAAATATTTACCGCCAAACTCCGGTTTGTAAATGAATATTTTATTACGGAGTGTGCAAAGAAAAGTAAAGGTGGGCTTATGGGTACAAGATACATTGATTTAGTAGAAGTAGAAGATTTCAAGAAAGAAATGGCAGTTGGAGAAATTGCTGATCTGCTTAAGACTAAAGAATGGAATGCAGGGTAATAGTGGCTGCTTTTGCCAATAGTTGATTGTATAGAGCGAGGTGCAGTATGAAAATTAAATTGATATGGGCTAAATGTAGATTTCACAATAAACACTGGACAGATAATGAGATGGACTCCTATTGGGTTCAATGTACCATTGATGAGGCTAGGAACAGGGTGTTCTCATATTTATCTGAAGGACAAATTGAAGAAAGTATGAAAAATTGGGAACCGAAAGCAAATGATGATCTAATGAAAAATGAATCGGAGCATCTTTATTACCTTGTCTCACGGGATTTACAATCAATAGAATCATTTCCTTGGTATTATCCTTTTTCAGGGCAATGGAATGCCTACTGCCCCTTTGATGAAATTGAAGAAATTAATATAAGTGATCTAAAAGAAATACTTGCATTATCAGTGTAAAAATTAAGAGTCTGACGAGCTATGCAAATGAAGAATCATGTACTTGATGGAATAACGGGGTTGTGTGTAGCTGATGCATTAGGTGTGCCGCTTGAATTTATGAGCAGAGAAACACTTAGAAAGAATCCTGTTATAGGAATGAGAGGTTTCGGTACACATAATCAACCGGCAGGAACTTGGTTTGATGGTACAAGTATGGCGTTATGTCTCCTTGATAGCGTTGCCACTCAGCTAATTTGACAAGCGTTTTGCCACCGCCATTGTCGTGAATGCTGAAGCGTCACTCCGTCAAATCGGTGACAATCATACCGCCAGTACCATTAGGGGTGTGTTTGGCAAGTAGGAAGTGCAGAGTTTGGCAACTAATTTGTGCATAGCGTCCTGTGCCTTCCCTGCCCCGAGGGGGCAGGGAAAATGGAAGTTATCGGACGAAATTCCTGCGTTCTAAAGCTTGTTTAAACCGGAAGCTCTCGCCCGCAAAGGCTAGGATGTGTGAGTGATGAATGAGCCGGTCGATGATGGCATTAGTGAGACGGTCGTCGCCAAAAACTTCATTCCAGCGACCTAGTTTCAAGTTCGAAGTTGTGATGATACTTTTGCTTTCATACGCGTTTGAAATTAGGCTAAAGAGCAGCTCCGAGGCTTTTTTGCTAGAGGGGATATAACCTACCTCGTCGAGGATGAGTAGATCTTTTTGGGAGAGACTTCGCAGAAACCGACTAAGCTGACCGCGCTCGTGACGCTCTACCAGTTCGTTGGTTAGGTTAGCCGTACGGTAAAACGCTACTTTCTTGCCACTGAGGCAGGCCTTGATGCCAAGTGCTGTGGCCAGGTAGGGCTTCCCTGTGCCTACAACTCCTAACAAGAGCAGATTCTCTTTGGCGGGAATGAAATCAAGGGCCGGTATGTACTCCTTGGTGTTTGGTGAGGGGAAACCGGCTTGCTTGAGCACTAGCTCAAGCAGGCCCGTGATGTATTGCTTGCGATCCATGTACTCTACCTGTTTCGCGAGAGCCGCTATCTGGCCTAATTTGAGCTGACGGCAAAGTTCTAGCAGTCGGTCGCTCACTCTATCTCACCCCCGGCAGACAGGCTGTTGTAAGCACTAAGGTTTGGCTTCCAGTCAACTACCTGGCGTGGGGTATAGCTCTCAAGCAGGGACGGGGTCTTTTGATCCGCAAGATGCAAGATGATGCTCTTCAATGTCGCATAGTCTGTACGGTTGCTCCCCAGGCCAATAGTGATGCTTCTTTCTACCTTTTTGAGCGGATGTTCCTGGAGGAGACTGATAAGAATGTGAATTCTTTGAACATGGACTTGAGCCCTGCTAGGAAACATTCGGCGTTCTCTGTTGGCAGGTGCCGAGTAAGGCTGTCGTTACTATACGGGATGCTCATCACTAGTTTATGGACTACTCGTTCGTGGGTCTCATCGCCAGCAAGAACAGTTAACGTATCTCCAAAATCCACCTGTGCTGCACCGGGCACGTGTTCAATCCTTGCATAGGGCTCTTTCCTGACCAACTCTACCTTGATCTTTTTTACGTAGTGCCGCACGGTTCGGTCGGAGCCGGTGTAGGAGCCTTCTTCTTGGATTTGCCGGAATAAGACTGGGGTCTTACGACGGTACTTGCGCGGTCTTAGCTGGTCCTCCGCAAGCCAGGTCCTGAGACGCTCCTCGTGTTCTGCTCCCATTACTTGGCGTTCCCTTTGCTGAGTAGGTTGCTGTTGGTCAGTTGATCTTCAGGCGTCGGGCAATTTCGCTGACATCGGCATCTTCGTTTTCTCGAATGTCCTTGATATAATTGCTTTGGGCCACTGTTAGCATTCCTCTCTCTACCTCCTGAGTTTTAAGCCTCAAGAGGGTATTGTTCAGGACGCTAGCAACTGGTTCCTTCTATAGCCGCCAACTCTGCACTTTTCGTTGCCAAACTTTGTACTTTTATATTGCCAGAAACTTGAGTGGCCTCAGCATTGGATTTATAGCGAAGGAACTTAAGAGAAGAGGTGTTAAACCGCCACAAGGTAAAGATATTTGGTCGAAAAAATCCGTTCAGACTGTGTTAGGAAACGAAAAGTACATTGGACAGGTATTGTTGGGAAAGACCTACACCGGCGATTTCCCTAATAATAAGCAGTTCATGAATGATGGAGAACATGAGCAGTTTCTAATGAAGGATGCTCACGAGCCAATCATGGATTCAGAGAAATTCGAGCAAGTCCAAGAGGAAATGAAACGCAGGAGAATATTGAAATTGTTAACGGAGCAGTAAAAAGAAAAGAGACACGTTATAGCACTAAGCGTGAGAAGCAAGACTGAGCTAGGGTGTTTTGGACGGGGGGAGTGAGAGATGGAAATATTAGATTCATATGAGCGATTTATGGCCAAATTTAATATCGACAAAGATGATATGTATCAATTTGGGATAAGTGAAACAATTCTGCCTCCAATCGATTTGGTTGCACAAAATTGGGAAGAGCTTAAAAAAAGAATATTTAATAACGGGGCTGTTAAAATTCGTGGTTATGGCTGTGATGCTAAGGGGACGGAGTTGTATATAGTTTTATATAAGCATCTGTTTAATAATGCGAATGTTAAAAAAGATGCAACTAATAACATTGAGCCTCAAAAAATCATATCTATGTTAACAGGATACAAGCGGAATAGGAATCTTTTTAATTACCAGGTGTCTCATATTTTCGGAAAAACAAAGAATATTTTTCTTTTTGAAGCGCCATGGAATATAGCACTTGTTCCTAAAATAATTGATCCTTTTACTGGACATGAGACTAAAGGAATTTGGCCGAAAGAATATCAGGAAAAATTTCTTTCATACTCAAGTGAAATTTATAAGGAATTTATTGATGATTATAATCAACTTATAAGCAGCGCTGAAATTTCAGAGGGAATAGCCAAGCACATAGATGATCTAAAAAAGCAAGAAGGAGCGACAAGGGAAATTTTGCAATTTGAGAAAGATGTAATGGTTGAATTATCTACAATAAGACAATCCCTGAATAATGACGCTGTAGTTCAACCTGCTTATAAGCGCTACAATAAATGTGAGCCAAAAATGATGGAAACGCTCAGAAAATAGTGAGCCACTTCTAGTCAAAAACCGATATAGTCAGAAGAGAAAGATAATGACTATACGGGAGGGAGAGGGGTGGCGATAGAATTGGAAATGTACGAAAAAATTCGATACCTGTACGAACATGAGGGCCGCACACAAAGAGCAATCGCTAGAATGCTGAGCGTATCGCGAAACACGGTCAAAAAGTATTGCGAAGGCGCACAAGTACCTTGGGAACGGCAAGGGGTTAGTGGCCGACAGCGCTACATCATCACTGAAGAGGTGTTGACATTTATTAAGGACTGTTTTGCTAAGGATAAGGACGAGAACATTAGGAACCAAGAACATACAGCCAAGCGGATTTATGACCGCCTTGCGGCTGAAAGGGATTTCAGAGGCGGGGCATCGACAATACGCAAGATTGTGGCTAACTTAAAGGAAAAGCAGGGTCTGGTCTTCGTCCCTTTGTCTTTTGATCCCGGTGAAGCTATCCAAAATGACTGGGGGCAAGCTATGGTCTATCTCGCCGGTAAGAAAACAAAGGTGAACATTTTTTGCATGCGGGAGTGCTACAGTGCCGATATGTTCTGCAAAGCATTCTATCGCCCGAATGAAGAAAGTTTTCTAGAGGCTCAAATTGACGGCTTTGAGTTTTTCCAAGGCGTAGCGCAGCGGATGATCTTTGACAACGCAAGGGTGGCGGTAAAAGAAGGCTTTGGGCCCCACGCCATCGTTCAGGATCGGTACAAGGCCTTAGCAGCTCACTACGCCTTCCATTGTGACTTTTGCAATGTATCATCTGGGCATGAGAAGGGCTTGGTCGAAGGCCTTGTGGGCTGGGTCAGGCGCAATGTGTTTGTACCAATACCAAGAGTTGAAACCATAGACGAATTAAACGCTGAAATACTGCGTCGGTGTCTACAATATCGCAAGCACAGAATCGCTGGCAGGAACCAAACAGTTGGGGAGATGATTCTAGCGGCGCAGGTCAAGATGGCCTCACTCCCCCGATACCGCTTTGATCCAAGTAGAACCATCACCGCAAAAGCAGACGACTATGCAACGGTAAGATTTGATAGCAACAACTACTCCATCCCGGCAAAGTATGCTGGGAAAGAAGTCGGCGTCAAGGGCTATGGTAACGCGGTTATCATATTTTACCGCAACGAAGAGTTGGCCAGATATGCCCGCTGTTACGAGAAAGGCCAGACACAGTACCGTCTTGAGCATTACCTCGATTTAATTGAGAGCAGACCCCGCAGCGTGTTTAATGCTAGGCCAGTGAAAGATAATATCTCCGCTAGACTACTCGAGATGGGTCGTCGGCTGCTTGGGCCACGGGAGATGGTCAAGATGCTCAGGCTTTGCGTTGACCATGGAGAGGACAAGGTAATGGACATAATTAACAGCATCGATAAACCCGCTTAAAGAATCAATCAAGCTATATGCAAAACAGCTTCGCACGCCCACCTTCCCCAATTACGAGCAGGTCATTAGACAACTTTCACCCGGTGACGGATACGACAAATTCCTCTACGAACTTCTAAAACTTGAATCCACCAAGCGACAGGAAGCAGGACAAAGACGCCGGATCAAAAAGGCGCGTTTTCCGTTTATGAAGACCTTAGACGAATTTAATTACCACAAATTAGAGCATGTATCGCAGGCCTTTATCTGGGAGCTTGGTTCCTGTGATTTCATCGAGAAGAGACAAAACATTGTCATGATTGGGAATCCTGGCGCTGGAAAAACGCATCTTAGTATAGCGCTCGGGATGAAAGCCTGTTACGCCGGCTTTAACGTCCGCTTCTACACAGCAGTCAATCTGGCAAACGAACTGGCGGAGGCCTTACAATTTCACCGTGTTTCCAAACTTGAAAAAAGCCTAACCAAGGTTGATTTGTTGATCATAGACGAGCTGAGTTATCTCACCTTCAACCGCCATCAATCCGAAATGCTGTTTCAGGTAATATCCGAACGGTCTGAAAGAGCGAGTGTTATCCTCACTACCAACCTCGAATTCTCAAATTGGACGAATTTGTTCGAGAGCGAAATCATGGTTGCCGCATTCATTGACCGCATAACCTTTCGCTCGCACATACTCAATATGAATGTCAAAGAATCTTACCGACTAGAACAGACATTAAAAACGAAAAGTCAGCAGAAAAGGGGGAGCTAAAACAGAGCTACAGAATGTGTTCCCAAAAACCCTTTAGGCCGAGTTGCAAACAACCACGACTGCCCCCTCTAGTAACCTTCTGGCGAAATCTTCACTCGGGCTACGCCCTCCCTTGATTTCGCCAGAAGGGGTAGTTCGTCATCGCAGGTGGCTCAACTTTTTCCGAGCGAGTGGCTCAACATTTTCTTGACGTTCGCACGGCGACCACATTTCAAACTTCTTGGCGATGATGAAGGGCGAGAAATATGCCAGGACGCTAAATGAGTATGCAACAAAATATTTCTTAGATCATATCCTTGAAGATTATGGCTTATCATCACTACGCAAGGCCGTTGCAGCATGTAAAATGCATGCTGATTATTATGCAACACTGGGACATGGCAGACTGGTGTATGTTGAAAGGCTTGTCGAGGAGTATTCCGCTGTATGATTTTATTAGGTGAGTTGCGAATCTGCAAATTTGCTACAAACTAGGAGGTAGTTATACCATGAGAACTATTGAAAACTTAATTGAGTTAATGACAAATATTCAAAAAATTGATGAGTATTTGGCATCGAAAAAAGACCCAGAATTTAGTTTTGCCATAAATCTTGTTAAGAAAGGTACCTGCTTTGTAGCGACAAAAATAAATGACTCTTATAAGTTTTACCCGAGCAGATTCATTGGGTATGATAGCAATAGCATGGAAGCGCATCTTAATAACGAACATAGAGATGGGCGAGAGACAAATCCGGCAATTTCTGAAATACTAGGCAACAAGCCGATACCTAACACTGGATTAGATAAACTCTATAAGGAATATTGTGAAACCTTGGGTTTTACAGCTAATGATAAAGGGACATTCGGCGTAGAAAGAAAATATTGGAATGTGTTAACTGACATAAAGTAGAACACTCCAGCAGCTATTTTATTGACTTATTTCCGAGAACGGATAAAAGTTGTAAAACACTGTGGATATGTTTCCAAGAACGGGTGATGCCCATAAAACAGCTGTGGACATATTCCCACGAACGGAAAATCGGCAAAACACAGACCTGACATCAATCTGATGCTATCGTTCCACGTTGAGACGGTAGTATTGATGTCAAGGGTGAAGAAGTGAGCGTGTAGAAAGTCCAGCAATACTGGGCTTTTCGAGGTTTGAGAGAAAAATCCGATGTGCTAAAATCGTAAAAATATCGGTTCGTGGGAATATGTCGAAAGGTATACTTTTAAAGCGTACAGAGCGATTTAGATGTCATAGTCTGACTAGTGGTCAGGTTGGATAACTTTTGGTTTTCCGGAGGTTGAGGAAATCGGCTTTCGACTAAAAAAACACAAACAGGATGGAGGATGTAATGGTGACACAACAAGTAAATAAAGATGTTCGCGGATTGAAGGAACAAATTGAAAAAATACTGATCAAAACAGCTAAAAAGACAAAGACGTTGCAGTTTGCAATGAACCTACCGGCACTTGATCTCCGGTATTCTTATTCGAGCACGACGGCGAATCAACGGTTTCATAGTGCGAGTGTTGGCAAGCTGATGACTGCGACATTGATTTTTATAGCCATAGAACAAGGGAAGCTCACTTTAGAAACTCGCCTTAAAGATATCTTAACACCGGAAATGTTGGAGAAGCTTTTTGTGTATGATGGTCATGACTTTCAGGAAGAGATCAAGATAGTGCATCTGCTCGGGCACATGTCAGGGATTAACGACTATTTTGAAAGCAAGACTTTTGATGGATCCGTATTCACCGATGACCTAATTAGAAATCCAGACACCTTTTGGAAACCTACAGACCTGCTGGATTATACTCGTGACCGGCAAAAGGCCATTGCTAGACCAGAAGAAAAGTTCTTTTATTCAGATACCGGATATGTCCTGCTTGGACTGATAGTTGAAACTGTATTTGCAGTGCCGTTTCATCAAGCACTTGAAACCTATATCTTTTCACCCTGTGGGATGCAGGAGACAGATTTATGTTTTTACAGTGAAGGATTCGATCCTAAGGCATTGGCTCCATTATACATTAACGGCGTCGATGTGCACCGGTATACCAGTCTAAGCTGCGATTTCTCAGGTGGCGGCTTGTCAACCACGGCCGATGATCTTTTGAAATTTCTAGATCACTTTCAGAGTCAGAGTTTGATCAGTAAGCAATCTTTAGACCAGATGGCTCGTTTCGACCATCGTTATCGACAGGGCTTATATTATGGTCTTGGCATGATGCAAGTTCGCTTTGAGGGATTTTTCTTCCTGTTGAGAAACCTGCCGCGGTTACAAGGCCATATCGGCGTTACCGGCGTTCACGCATGGTACGATTCAACGACCAAGTCGACATTTGTCCTGAACGTGGGGAATACGAAGGACATGGTGTTGAGTTTCAAATTGCTCATTAATATCATGCAGTTGGTTTTTTCAGCTAGAATCAAATGACTTTGTAAGAAGGGAATGATACGAATAGAGACGAAAACAATATTTGTAAATGGAAATGATTTTGAATATGCAGTTATGGGTACTAGAAGCCCGGCTATCATATTAATTAATGGTGCTGGGGGGCCAATCGAAGGTTGGTATAAAATATGGGGGAAATTTGGACACGAGAGCGTATTATTCGCCTATAATCGATTAGGCATGGGGAAAAGCAGCAAGCCTAAGGAGCCACAGACCGGCATGGTGATGGTTAAAGATTTAAAAGAAATATTGCTAAGTTTAAAGATATACCCACCATACATTATTGTGGGGCATTCACTTGGCGGGTTTATTGCGCATTTATTCGCAATAACCTATCCTGATGATGTATGTGGAATCGTTTTTCTTGAATCTTCAACGATCCAAGACGCCTTGAGTGAGAGAAAGAAAGAAAAAGCTATAGGAAAAAGTGATTTTTCTGAAGTTAGTCATGTACTATCCACAATAAATCAAATTCAAGAGTCGGGAATATTTCCTAATATTCCTATCACTGTGGTTGCAGGCAATAAACCAGCTTTCGGTTGGATTATGCCAAAGGCAGTAAAAGAGGGGCGAATGAACCATCAAAAAGAATTACTGAGTCTTTCAGGACGTGGGAGAGTAACGATAGCAAGAAAAAGTGGTCATTTTCCTCAATTGTCGGAACCTGATTTGGTTATTAATGAAATCAATAGTTTATTGCAGGAAGTAACGGATGATAAATGAATGTTACTACATAGATTTTCGACAACGCCTAGCTATGCTGGCGGGTTTATGCCAAGCGCTTCATAGAGCTGCTTCTGCTTAGAGAGAACCTCGCTGACTCGCAGTGCGTAACCCGGATTCCTGCATGTGCTTTTTTATGTAGGACATGTATGAGATGCTCAACTGAAACATGTTGTGAAACCCTGTATTTTCAATGGTTTATGCCAAATCGATAGTTACATCATAGATGCGGGTGGCGGGAATGCAGGTTGTAGTACGGCCTAAGTGAGAGTTGAGGTGGAGAAGGTGAAGCGCATCGCCTATGTGGACCTCGAAATCCACAGCAAGAAGAAGACCGTCTTGGATATTGGGGCGACTGACGACAGTGGCGCCGAGCTACACTCAAAGTCTCTGCCAGCGCTTAAACAATTTCTCGTGGCACACGACTACATCTGTGGACACAATGTATTAGCGCACGACTTGCTCTACATGCGCGAGGCACTGGCGGAACGCCCCATGTTGCGCTGGAACGTCATCGATACGCTATACTTGTCGCCGCTGATGTTCCCGAAAAGGCCATACCACAGCCTGGGCAAAGACGAAAAGCTTATGACTGGGGAGCTGAACAATCCCTTAGCAGACGCTAAAAAGACCAGAGAGCTATTGCAAGATGAAATCTTGGCATTTCGCCGCTTAGATAACTCCCTGCAACAAATATATTACCAGCTCTTAAGAAAGCGCAAAGAGTTTCGTGACTTCTTTAGTTTCGTGGATTATTACGCAAACGTTCCGGATACTGTCGGCCTTATTCAGGCGCGTTTTGCCGGGCTGGTGTGTGAGCGCGCCGATTGGGCTAAGCTGATGGCCACCGAACCTGTGGCGTTGGCCTATGCCCTTGCCGTCATCGACACCCGTGACAGGGCCTCCTTAACACCGCGGTGGGTGCTAAAGAACTTTCCGCAAATCGAGGCCATTATGTATCTGCTCAGAAACAGGCGGTGCCTAAAGGGCTGTGCCTACTGCGATGAGTTCATAGATGCACACAAGGCACTAAAAAACTACTTCGGGTTTGACGATTTCCGCAAATTTGGGGACGAACCACTGCAAGAAAACGCTGTCAGGGCCGCTATTGCGAACAAGTCTATTTTGGTCGTATTCCCTACCGGCGGGGGGAAAAGCGCTACTTTTCAGGTGCCGGCGTTGATGGCGGGGCAAAACGTGCGCGGACTGACCGTAGTTATATCGCCGTTACAGTCCTTGATGAAGGATCAAATCGACAACCTAGAAAAGATCGGCATCACCGATGCGGTAGCTATCAACGGGTTGCTTGACCCCATTGAGCGGGCCAAGGCGCTAGAGCGTGTAGAAGATGGCTCGGCGGCGATACTCTATATTTCGCCCGAGTCTTTGCGGTCGCGCACCATCAAGCGGATGCTCCTGGCCCGAACAATTGCTCGGTTTGTCATTGACGAAGCGCACTGTTTTTCGGCGTGGGGACAAGACTTTAGGGTGGATTACCTCTATATCGGGGAGTTTATCAAAGAGCTGCAGGTAGCAAAGCAGCTTGTGGACGGTATTCCGGTATCTTGCTTTACCGCCACCGCTAAGCAAAAGGTAGTAGAAGATATTTGTGCGTATTTTAAAGACAAACTAGGACTAGAACTCGTGCTCTTTACCACGAACGCGCCTCGCAAGAATCTTACTTTTCGCGTGTTGGAACGAATAAGCGACGAAGCCAAATATGAGACCTTGCGCAACTTAGTCCAAGAAAAAAACTGCCCGGCCATTGTGTATGTTTCGCGCACAAAGACGGCCTTTGCTTTGGCGGATCGGCTCTCGCGGGATGGATTTGAAGCCTTGCCCTACCATGGCCAGATGGATGTGCGCGAAAAGTCCGCTAACCAGAACGCCTTTATGGAGGGAAGGGTGCCCACCATAGTGGCGACCTCGGCTTTTGGCATGGGTGTCGACAAAAAAGACGTAGGGTTAGTCGTCCACTACGAAATCTCGGACTCCTTGGAGAACTATGTGCAGGAAGCGGGCCGTGCCGGCAGAGACGCGAATATAACTGCCGATTGCTATGTTTTGTATCATGAGGACGACCTCAACAAGCATTTGACCTTGCTCACGCAAACCAAAATAAGTAGCAAAGAAATTCAACAAATTTGGCAGGCAATAAAAGGCCTCACCCGTCTGAGAAAAAAAGTCTCACAGAGCGCGCTTGAGATTGCCCGCGCCGCAGGCTGGGACGAAGCCATGCATCAGCTAGAGACGCGGGTGAAAACGGCGATTGCCGCACTAGAGCAATCTGGTTATGTTAAACGCGGGCAAAATGTTACCCGCGTGTTTGCCGATAGCATTTTGGCCCGCAATGTTCAGGATGCTGTCGAACGGATTGACGCCTGTATGGAGTTTGATGACAGCGATCGTAAGGACGCCACGCGAATTATAAAGCACCTGATATCTAGCCGCAGCAAAAGCTTAGCTACGGGTGAGGACGATGAGGCGGTGGTGCAGGCCGACTATATGGCAGAAGTGCTCAGCATCAAGCTCGAAACAGTGATTAGGGTGCTGACCAGCCTGCGTGGAGCAGGCATTTTGGCAGATGCTCAAGATCTCAGCGCCTTTATTCAGCGAAACGAAAAAGTGAACAAATCGTTAGATGTTCTGGTGTCTTATACCGGCATTGAAAGATACCTGGCGACTGTGGTCGATGAATCAGAGCAACTAGTAAATTTAAAGGAGTTAAACGAAGCAGCTGCGGCCTCGGGATGCTTAGCCACAAGTACGAAGAAGATTCGTGCCGTGCTTAATTTTTGGAAAATATGCAAGCTGGCAGAGTGCGCCAACGCTAGCCATTCAGCCAATCATGTTCATCTCAGGGGCATACAGTCGGGCCCGCAATTGAGGCAACGTCTAGAGCGTCGCGGCGAAATCGCCAAGTTTATTCTAGGGTATCTGTATGCGCAAAGCCATGCCAACAAGCCGGTGCCGGGCAAAGAGGAAGTGTTAGTGCAGTTCTCGGTGCATGAGCTAAAGCGATCTTACGAGGAGAGCCAAGACCTTTTCAAGACTAGAATTACGATTGACGATATTGAGGAGGCCTTGTTTTACCTATCGCGGATTGACGCACTAAAGATAGAGGGCGGCTTCCTCGTGCTCTACAACCCAATGACTATCGAGCGCACCCACGAGGATCTTAAAAAGCGCTACACCAACGAAGACTACAGCCAGCTCGAGGGATATTACAAAAACAAAGTGCAGCAAATACACATCGTCGGTGAATATGCGCGCAAGCTGATTGCCGATTATGAGCAAGCGCTGCAATTCGTAAACGACTATTTTCAGCTCAATTACTCGCGCTTTCTCGCCAAACACTTTCCGGGGGCGCGGCAAGGAGAAATCAGTAGCAACATTACACCTGCCAAGTTTAGGCAGCTGTTTGGCGAGCTGTCGGTGGCACAGTTGCAGGTGATTAACGATAAGGATAGCAAGTATATTTGCGTTTTGGCGGGACCCGGCAGCGGCAAGACACGCGTCTTGGTGCATAAATTAGCAGCGCTCGTCCTCATGGAGGATGTAAAGACTGAGCAGCTCTTGATGCTTACTTTTTCACGCGCTGCAGCCACCGAGTTTAAGGCCCGATTACGCGCGCTTATTGGGGTGACCGCTCAGTTCATTGAAATCAAGACTTTTCATTCCTACTGCTTTGATTTGTTGGGCAAAGTGGGGAGTATCGAAAAGTCCGAAGAGATTATACGGAGCACGATTGCGCGTATAGAGGCGGACGAGGTTGAGCAGAGCCGGCTGGCCAAGACTGTGCTGGTGATCGACGAGGCTCAGGATATGGATAAGGCGATATACGACTTGGTGAAGACCCTCATCGCTCAGAACGACGGCATGCGCGTCATCATGGTGGGGGACGATGACCAGAACATATTTCAGTTCCGACATTCGAGCTCGGAGTATATGGCTAGGTTTATTGAGGAACATGGGGCAAGAGAGCATCATTTGTTGGAGAACTATCGCAGCCAGGCCAATTTAGTAGATTTCGCTAACCAGTTTGCCGCGCAGATGCAAGGTCGACTAAAGCGCGTGCCGATTCAACCCAAGCGACAAGAAAACGGCTCCGTACGGGTGGTTAGCTATAATAGCCGCAACTTGCTCTCGCCTTTGGCGGCCGCTATCGCCGGAGCCGACTTGAAGGGGACTACCGCCGCGCTAACACGCACGAACGAGCAAGCTATGCGATTAACCACTCTGCTGCAAGCGTGTGGGGTGCCCGCCAAACTAATACAAACCAATGACGGTTTTAAGCTGTACGACCTCGACGAAATGCGCTACCTGCTAGGGTTGCTCAAGGGGGACGGAACACGTCCAGCGGTGGACGATGAAATTTGCGTAGCAGCACGACGAATACTACAGGATAAGTACAGGCGCAGTGCGATGCTCGAGCCAACTCTCCGCATGTTTCGTGCGTTCAGAGATGACAGTGGCAAAATAAAGTATATATCAGACTTCGAAACTTTTGTACGGGAGAGCCGGTTAGAAGACTTTTACAACTACCGCGGGGAAACAATATTTGTCTCGACTATCCACAAAGCCAAGGGCAAAGAGTTTGACAATGTGTTTTTGCTCTTAGAGGGGCTATATAATCCCACTCAGGAAGATATACGCCAGATTTATGTCGCCTTAACGCGGGCCAAAAAGAAGCTGGCCGTGCATTATAACGGCACTTTCCTCGACAATATCGATGTCGAAAATCTGGTCAAGCAAAAAGAACTGCAACACTACCCCGAACCTAAAGAGGTGTCGTTGCAGCTCGCGCTAGCGGACGTTTTCATTGACTTTTTAAGATGCCGTCAAGAAGTGGCCGCAGGGTTGCAAAGTGGCGACGCGCTTCTACATCACAAGGATGGTTGGGTCAATGCACAGGGCGATGTGGTCTTTAAAGCGTCCAAAAGCTTCATGGAAAAACAATTACAGCCTTTGCTAGATGGCGGGTATGCTTACACAGGTGCCAAAGTCAACTTTGTAGTTTGGCGGAAGCACCAAGAAACTGACCAAGAATTCCGCGTTATCTTGCCCGAAATCTCCTTGCGGAAGAACTGATGCCCGCCAAAAGGGACTGTCCCTTTTGCCCCATGAACGATGGCTTCAGCTACCTTTTCGACGAAGTCGAGGAGAAGGCAATCAAGTATCGTCTGCCGTTTAACCCTCGGCAGAACCGGAAGTTGCTAGCAGTGCTCGAAGCCACCGATAGCGGCATTCAGATTTCGCATGCACCGGATAAACAAAGCAGTGGGCGACTCAAGGTTGGGTTCAAGCTTCTTGGCCCGCGTGACGCCAAGGGGACATGCCTGGTGCCGAGCCGTTGGCTTGAAAGCCATATCGCTGTAATATCATCACTCACTTGGACGCGGGGGGTAGCGCTGCCATTACCCTCACCCATAAATGAATCAGTCCAGAATGTTAAAAGAAAATAGTGAATATGCAGAGCTAATTTATGAGCAATTAATAGAGCGAGGCACGGATGTCCAGCAAGATGAAAATTTGTCAAATAGTGCATTTAGAGCGATGATTATGAGTCGGTATAAATACATTAAGAGCGTAGAGCACACCTGAAACCACATCAATTCCTGAACGTATTACTTCTCAAGATGCTACAGGAAGGGATGATTCTTATGCAGAAGCGTCTTTACCGAAGTAGGGATAACCGCGTCATCGCGGGAGTGTGCGGCGGGCTGGCCGATTACTTTGGGCTTGACCCTACTTTGGTACGGGTAGGCATGGCAGCATTAGTGGTTTTTGACGGCATGGGGCTTGTCGCCTACATCGCCATGGCCTTAATTGTGCCCAAAGAGTCCATGCGGGTGGCGTCGCCGACCCAAGTGGTCGAGGCGAACATCGAGGAGCTGGCGGACACGGCAGAAGCATTTGGCGAGCGCATGGAGCAGGCTTTGACGTCAACGACGCGTCCCTCCCACGCGCCAAGAGCTGTGCTGGGCGCCGCGATTGTGGTGCTGGGTGCTTTTCTTTTGCTACGCAATTTTAACCTCCTATGGTGGATTGACCCGCGCTGGTTGTGGCCCGGTGTGCTTATTATGGGCGGACTTGCCGTAATCGCACATGACCTGAGGCGCAAGCTATGAGCGGGGGGATCGTCCTAGTTTTTGCTGGGATCGTGCTGCTTCTGCGAAATTTCGGCTTCCTGCCCGCTGATATTTGGGGACATTTGTGGCGTTTGTGGCCGCTACTTGTAGTCGCGTTGGGCTTGGAAATCCTGCTTGGGCGGCGGGGAGGTAAGCTCGCGACTGTGCTCCTTATGGTCATGATGCTCGCAGCGGTAGGTTATTTTTTCTGGGCACCGGCGGCGCGGCCTAGCGAGTGGGGAAAAGGCGCGCGTGTCGAGCATTCCGAATTGCTGCGGGGGCTAACCGAAGCGCGGGTCGAAATCGACCTTAGTGCTGGCGTGCTCAACCTTGGCTCTCTGCCTGACGACTCGCCGTCTTTTTACCGCATGGTGACTTATGGTCATGCGCCAAGCATTGCCTTTACCGGGGGCGAACCGGGTCCTGCGGGACCGGGGCAATTGGTTATCGGCGCTACACGCGGCCGCCGCAGGGTAACGCTTGGCACCTCCCTTCTTGATAGATGGGAACTTGAGCTAAGCCGGGGCTTACCGCTCTCGCTCGACATAACTTCTGCGGCCGGCAGGGGCGAGATAGATTTAAGACACCTTGATGTATACGAGCTAAACCTAGTGCTTAACGCCAGCCATAGCTCGCTCTCTTTGCCGGCGCGGAATGGAATCTCAATCGTCCGCGTCACTGCCAATGCGTCAAACGCTGAAATCGTTATTCCTCACGACGTAGCCGCGCGAATCGTCGTTTCTCCGCAGGCTAGCTCTGTGCGCGTCGACGGCGCATGGAGCAGACAAGGCCAGGTCTACACGTCGTTTAACTTCGATACTTCGCCGCAAAAACTCGAGATTAGAATCGACGCCAATGCCAGCCGAGTGCATATTCGCCTCGCTGGAGCCACGCCATGACGCGCGGACATCGACGCGCGGCCATCGCGGGTTTTAGCGGTTTTCCCTGCCTGTCCCTGCCTGCTGCCCTTCGGTGTCATGCTCGGCCAGCCCAGGGCCGTATCGCACGGATTGCGGCGCGTGCTTGGTGAAGATAACAGTGCCGGAGTAGCCTTTTCTTTGCGCACCCCTTCTCTGAGCAAGCAATTTTTGGCCCAGCTCTCTTTTTTACACCAATTCCCCCGGAGGATTACCCGTGCGCTCGGGGACTATTTCCTTTTCGCGCAAAATCGCCTTCAGGCCCCGAGCGCGAGTAACTAGTCCTGCGCTTTCTAGGGTTTTTCGCGAAAGGGTGTTGTAGTACCAACATCCCGCCAAGGGCTTAAGGCCTTGATCATAACACCATTCCTTAAGACTCCACAAAATGTACTTGCCTACCCCTTGTTGACGATACTTAGCGCAAGTCACCATGCCAATGCTTGCATAGCCCACATGGTATCTGCTCAGCACAGATATCCCACAGCCCAAGAGCTCTTCTCCGGTACGAAGCATGAAAATAGTTCCGCTCGCAATATCCGATTCATCGAAAAAGTTGTTGGTCTCCTGTTGAATATAGGGCAGATCTGCCAGAGTTGCCTGAGTAAAGTCAATGTTGTCAAAGCTGAGGTCTGGACGCTCAATTTGGAACCCATCCTGGAAGAAGTATGCGCCCTTCTCCTTGTCAAACTCCCAGTCCATAACTAGGCTGACTAAGAGCTGATCTGACGTCCGGAGGTATACATTCTTTATGTCCAGGCTCTTAACGGCCTCCTCAAAAATATCTTGGGCGGACCACAAGTAGCGAGCGTCTACATAGAAAAACCACAGGGTCTGTCCCTGAGCCCCTATAAACCCTATGTGGGTCCCTCGGTCTATAACTGAAAAGATAGTGCACTTGTCTAGATTATCCTCTGCCCATGAATCCATGGGCTCGCTCAAGCTGTGTAAATAAGCCGTCAGCCACTCCCTGTTCTCCTTCAGACTTGATGGGATAAATTCGCATAGCATTTTCATGAATTTGTCCTCTCCTTACAAAGCGCGAATTTTAAATTTAGAATGACATGTGTCAACAAGAATGGCAAGAGATTGTGTGTATGCTGCGGTTCCGCGTGTAGCCGAGATGTCTTTCAAGATCGGCTGCTCAAGGCAGATTTTGGCAAGTTACCAAAAGGGTTGATTAAAGAAATTGTTAAGCGAAAGTAGACCGAAAATTGACTACCTCTATGACGCTAACAGGATTCAACAGGGTACCAGAGCCGCTTGATAAATGCTTGGCGATAGCATCGAACGGATGGCACGATTAAACGGTCGAAATTAACGGAGCAAAACACAGGACAAGAAAACGGACAAAGAAACAAAGAAGGGGTGAGAATAATGCAAAAAATCGCACCTCATTTGTGGTATGACAAAGAAGCCAAAGAAGCCAAAGAAGTAGCAGAGTTCTATATCGGTTTGTTTGACCAATCAAAACTCATCAGTACTACCGTTATCGGAGCGACGCCTTCGGGAAATACGGACATTGTAAGCGAAGTTCGATCTTCAGGTTGCCCCCACCATTTGCCACACTCCTCAATTGTCTACAGTGCGAAGGGAATGATAAGAAATATGAGTGACTTTACCGCGTTTCCTGCCCTTGAAACAAGTCGGCTATTGCTCAGAAGAATGAGTCATGATGATGTCGAGGACTTATTTGCGATGCGCCAGGACGCTCGTATGCATAAGCATACGGATACTAAACCAGACGAAACCGCCGCTGAAACCTTCGCCTACATTGATAAGATGAATCGGGGGGTTGATGGCAACAGATGGCTCATTTGGGCAATTGAGCACAGGCAATCGCACAAGGTAGTTGGTACCATCTGTGTTTGGAATATCGATAGGGAAAACAATAGTGGTGAGCTTGGGTATGGGATTGTCCCCGATTATCAGGAGCAGGGATTAGCCAATAACCGCGTTTATCGGCTAATCGTCTATGGCTTAGATCGCAGCACATGGAAACAAGGGGGTTAATCCATTGGAGCACGTGATTAACAGGGTCCTAAAGGCCTTCGAGTTAACCGCTGATTTTTACAGCTTCATTCCCGAGGCCGGGTTAGCTTTGGCTATCCTCGGTGCACCATCCAATAGGATTGGCGAACAGGCTTGGTGCATCGTTGGAGCTCGAGAAAGCTATTTAGCGGCGTTGAAAAGCGGGTCATGGAAAGGTTTCTCCTGTAGTTTGCAGGACTGTTTTGACAAACGGTTAATACTTAACAAGCTTGAACAGACTGCTCTGGACCTAATCGAACTTGTACGAACCTCTACAGCAGAGGAGTTAAACATCGGCCTACTCTTAGCGCTGCTGGAACACGAGGTCCAGCATCATGGGCAACTAATTCGTTACGCATATGCCAATAGACTAGGTTTTCCGAACAGCTGGAGTGCGCGCTATAGCGTGTAGCACGCTGGGCAACTACTTTACGGCCAGCCTAAAATACGTCGCATTGATGCTACTGCTGCAACTCCGACTCTGCCTCAACAAAATCATAAGCTAGCCAAATTATTGTGTCTATAGAGCGTTCCGAGTGGGAACAGAGCCTAAATTAGCTAAAACGACGCCCTAATAGCATCTTGCTACTACTGAAAAGGTGGTTTATCGTAGCGACGGTGTATTACACCGTCGTCCTTAGTGCAGGAATCAACAGACCCAAACAAATTTTCCAAAGCTCGCGCCCTTCCCCAGCATCCCAATTGATGTCGCTGTTGGCAGCAAACCTGCATTTGGTTGGATTATGCCAAGGGCCAGCCCGCAAGGTTGGGCATCGTTAAGAATCAGGATTAGCAGGATGACGAAAGGGCTGAAAAGGGAAAACCAAGGCGATATTGAATATTACATATAGGCTAGTACCTAAGGCAAGCACAATGGAGAAAGTTGCGGAGTAAGGCGTGAAGACACTGTTTGAATTGTGTAAACCGCGGAGAAGTGTATTTGAGGAAACCAAAGGAGAAAGCCCATTAAATTTACCTGATCTCAGAGAAAGCAAGATTGAATGCGCTTCGTTCTTTTCGGTGTGGTCAAGCTCACTCCGGCCATGGGTGGCGGTAAGACGCACAATCGCCTAAAACGTCAAAAGTAGCCGGCCGGCCGTTTTTTGTTGGTCAAACGCCGCTGGAACTGCTGCTGGGCAAAGAAATGCTGGTGGTGGCCTGGGCGGTGGAGGACTGCCGGATTGTTCTAAGCGAAACTGAAAAAAGGAAATGCCTGCTTGAAGGATGGAGGTAGGCTAGTCAAATGGAGGGAAATAATGAAATGGAAAACAACTCTACGCATGGCTTTGAAAACGCACTAGCAAAAACGGAAAACGATGTAGACGCGACAGTAAAAGCCGCAACTTCTGTGCTCATCTCCTTAAAGAAAATTCATGGTGCAGTCAAGACAGGGAGCCTCCGTGAGCTCAAGAAAACGATAGAATCTACCGAGCAGGCCATCGCCGCGCTGAAGGAGCAATTTGCCAACACCAAGGAAGGGTGGGATTTCGACAGCGAAAGCTATATTGCCAGCAAGGCGTTTCCAGAGGAGCTTCTGGGAATGGCCGAATCTATGGGAGTGAAAATCTTTGAACAGGATGAAAGCCTATACTGCTATCCTCTGCTCATTCGTATTTTGCCAAGTGAGCTTGCGGTTCAAATTGATAAGACCAAAAGTAGACATTTAAGGCCCTCGGCATTAATCAAACATCTCAAGACATTACAGAATAAACCCGAAAGATTTAAGCCGGAGATGTTTCTAGAAAGTCTATTCTCGGCCTATTACACTCTCCGAAAAAGTCGCGGGATGGACCAAAGCGGCAAGGCGATGGTGATACCCCTTCTCGAGATATACAAGTTGTTGACGTTGCTTCCGGGGCAGGCCAAGGAATATCCACGACAAGAATTTGCAAGGGACATTTATCTTCTTGACCGGAGTGGCGTAGCAAACACGAGGGAAGGGTTTGTCCTGAGGTTTTCGGACAGAGGTTCCTCCAGTCGGACCGTTAGAGTCATTACTCAGGAAGGGCAAGAAAAAATCTATTATGGGATTGCCTTTGCGAAGGATTAGGAGGCATGTGGCATGTACACCACTAAAAAAGAATGGTTAGACATGATTCGTGGCGAGTATCTGCATGATTTCGTTAAACGTGGCGGCGCAGCAGTAAAATTCTGTGTCCCGATGGAGGATGTTGACCATAGCCAATTACTTGCGTCACTGCGCGCAGCATCCGAGGACGAAAGCTATATTTATGCATCGATTGATGCCGCTTCCACAAAAATTCACATGATTGACAAGCTGTTTCATGAGGTAGCTCGACAAATAGACTGGGATGATCTAGCAAATGTCTTTGTTCGCAAGATTTTTAGCCAAAAGAAATATCAGTTACCGGAGCACCGCGAGGACTTTAATCTGCAGAATATAGCATTGCTCAATGACCGTGAGGAGATGTTTTTACGAAACGAGCTGCATTCATACCTAGAAAAAGAAATATTTGGTGATTTCGCGATGAGTCAGGAGTTTAGAATTGCCATGGTTCGTCTCTGCCTAAATCAACTGGACACAGCGAGCGCGCCTGTTTATCTGAGCGCTGCGATTAAAGAATGGTTGCGCGGCGAGCTGCGGTTAATTTCAACTTTAAGGAAAGCCCTTATTTTTCAGAAAATAGCCCGGCATAATGCCCGGCATTTGTTGTTTTCTCTTACCCACTGGCTCAGGATAAACGGTAAGAGTGGCCTGATGCTCGTGCTTGATATTACTCGCTATCTCGCGGCGACTAGATCGAAGAATCCCGCTGATGGTTTTTTCTATTCCACCCCTGCGGTGCTGGATGCCTATGAACTGCTTCGCCAATTCATCGACGGCACGGACGAAATGGAAGGCCTCCTTGTTATTGTGCTTGCGCCTAAGGAGTTTTTGAGTGATGACAAGCGGGGTTTGCGGGGTTATGACGCCTTAAAATTGCGAATTTGGGATGAAGTTAAAGACCGGCAAAGACAAAATCCCATGGCGTCAATGGTTCGCCTAGCAAATCGGGTCGCAGACTAAAGGTTGAGGGAGGTGCACCATGAATATTGCTGACCGGGTGAAAAGTAAACGTGCTATTGAAGCACTGCGCAATGGGGTGCCAAATCGAGACGCCGTCGCGGTGTTAGGTTCGAATCAGCCAGAGATAGAGGAGAAATTCCGACGGCAACTTCAAGGCACAAAGCGTATGCTTAGCGGCGGCAACGAAGGAATGTTAGTGGCGGGTGATTTCGGCACGGGAAAATCTCACCTCCTCGAATATCTCCGGCATCTCGCCCTCGAGCAGAATTTTGTCTGCAGTAAAATTGTTGTTAGCAAAGAGACCCCTCTTTTTGAGCCTGCGAAGCTATTTCAGGCGGCGTTAGAAGCTGCCATTGTGCCCGGCAAACGGGGCAATGCGATGACCGAAATTGCCACTGCGCTGAAATTCAACAGCCAAGAGTATGCTGACTTTTATCAATGGACACACCGGGATGCCGGCCTTAATGCGAGATTTGCCGCTACGCTATTTTTATTTGAGCGAATGTCTAACGAGCCTGAGCTCAGCGACCGCATTATCCGGTTCTGGTCCGGTGCGAGAATAGAAGCTGGAGAAATTCGAAAATATCTTAAGGAATGTCGAGAACCGGTGACTTATAAGATTGAGAGAATTGCAGCGAACGAACTGGCTTTGCAAAGATTTGAGTTTGTTGCCCGTCTCATCTTGGCGGCAGGTTACTCCGGATGGGTCTTGCTGATTGACGAAGTGGAATTGATTGGCCGATACTCACTCTTACAGCGGGCCAAGTCCTATGCGGAACTTGCGCGGTGGATGGGAAAACCAGAAGGTTCAAGTGTCGCGGGTTTAACATCAGTCTTGGCAATCATACAAGCGTTCCAGAGCATCATCTTGGAAGGAAAAGATGACTTTGAAAAAGTACCTAACAAATTGCGGGCCAAGGGAACTGAAAACGAACTTCTTCTAGCCAGCCACGCCGAAAGAGGAATGCGAATCATTCAAAACGAATCGATGCTTTTAAGAGCACCGGACAAAGAGTTGTTGGCGCAAACTTATGAAAAAGTTAAATCCATACATGCCAGCGCCTATGATTGGGAACCGCCGGCAGTGCAATCTATTGAGCAGATGAGCAGTGCGCGGATGCGGCAGTATGTAAAAGGATGGATTACGGAATGGGACCTTAAAAGGCTTGATTCCGGCTATACTCCCACAATAGAGGTTGGGGGCCTTGAGCCTAACTATGCCGAGGATAAGAATTTAGAGGTAGAGACGGAAATAGGATTAGATAACAACAATAACCACGGCTAAGCACGGGGGAGGTCACTTAAAATGCCGATTCCTTTTCGTGATGCTGATGAATTAAGCGATTATGGCATAGCAGGATATTTAGCGATTCAGCCTGTAAAGGAAGGCTCTGGCTATCTGGCCGCTCTTTTTTTGATCAATGCACGCGGTGAACCGATAGAATTTACGTATAATCGCATCGAGACTCCACATACCTTTCTCTGGCGGCAAGAAGATCTAAAGCGCCACGCAGTAAAAAATGTAACCATGTCGCTTCTCTCTTTATGTCCCAAAGTACCGTGCCTGCTGTTTTGTCGCGCTGAAGAAGTCGGCAGCGAACTTTTCGGTCAAGATATACAGTTATCGATTCCTGTCTGCCGTATCGCGCCGGCAATTAAGCCCCTTCTTTACTCGGCAACCGAAGTACAAGAGCCGATAGAGGCGGAAGAACCCCTAAATCTCTTTTGGTATCCCGGAAAACCTCCTGAAGACTCAACCGAAGTGAAGCTTTTGCATGAATTGTTAAGCCGGGGCTTGCTCATTGAGCCCTTTGAGCGGGCATTGACCGGGCTGCGGGAGATAGCCCAGATAAAGGGGCAGGGATAATGCCGAAAGAGGCAATCTGGTGGGAGGAAAAGTTGGCTCATGCCTCTCCGAATGCGCGCTGGTTTGGGTTTTTTAGGCGGTCAGTAAAGCTCAACGAGCATATCCCTAGAGGGCTGTCCGTACCATCGGTAATTCTATCGGCTCCGCAAGGTTTATCTGCAGCGGATGGCGACGCATTGTCGTCACCGACTTCATTGCTGAGCCAATGTCTTATAGATGTGCCTATTAATCATATTTCTGGGCAGACGCAATCCGGCCACTTTGTCCGCGGCAGTGTGGCACTGGCCGGCGGTTTGTTAACCGAGAGTGCATTGGGGTCAAACTTGGCAATGCCGACACGCGGAGAGCCGGCCTCGCCACGTTGGCAAGTTAACAATAAGCAAGGTAAAGATAATCAGGCTGAACCGGAAATATCTCTTGCCAAGCGTTTAGCTTACTTGCTCCAACCGCCAACAGAAATCTTGCTATCAAAAAGCGGTCCGTTGGCATGGCCGTTGACTTTGTTCGATTATCAGATTGAAGGCATAAGAACCCTACTTTCGCGGGATGCCTTGTTGCTGGCAGATGACATGGGGCTTGGGAAGACCATTCAGGCGATAGGCGCACTACGCATCCTTTTTCTGCAACGCCGCATTGAGTCGTGTCTGCTGCTGGTCCCGGCGAGCCTAGTCGGTCAGTGGCGAAAAGAAATCCACTACTTGGCTCCGGAATTGCGTACCTCCACCATTCGCGGCACAACGACAGAGCGAACATGGCAATGGGCTGCGCCGGCCCATATTTATCTGACTAGTTATGAAACCTTCCGGTCGGATTGTACCGACAACGCTCAATCACCGCCCCGTCGCCGGGCATGGGGGGTTGTGATTCTTGATGAAGCACAGAAAATTAAGAATCGTGATGTGGAGATCAGTCGTAAATGCAAACTTCTGAATCGACAGCGGGCTTGGGCCCTTACGGGCACACCACTTGAAAATCAGGAAGATGATCTCGCTTCTATTCTCGAATTTGTAACGAGTCTTAGAGAAGGGGAAACATCGCCGAGGCTCAAACCGGGTTTTGAACTCCGCGAAAGACATAACAGATTACAGCTTCGCCGGAAGAAAAAAACCGTGCTCCCCCAACTTCCACCCAAAATAGTCAGTGAGATATCTCTAATCATGAATAGGCGGCAGCGCGAATGCTATGAGCGGGCAGAAAAAGAAGGTATTATCCAGCTAAAGGCAAGCGGCGAGGATGTTAAAGTAGAAAACATTCTTGAGCTCATTATGAGATTAAAACAAATATGCAATTTTTGTCCGTCAACAGGGAGTTCAGTGAAGTTTAATGATGTTCGAGAAAGGCTGACCACTCTCGTATCTCTGGGACACCGGGCGCTAGTCTTTTCTCAATTCACGGATTTTACCTATGGAGCAAGGGCCATAGCGTCGAACCTCAGGGATTTTAATCCGCTTCTGTATACCGGCGACCTTTCACAACTACATCGCGACATGATCATTAAGACCTTTAAAGACAACCGCGAGCATAAGGTGCTCATTCTTTCCCTCCGTGCCGGCGGACAAGGGCTGAATTTACAGGATGCGTCCTATGTTTTTCATTTTGACCGCTGGTGGAATCCTGCCGTGCTACATCAGGCTGAGGACCGAGCCCACCGCCTCGGCCAGACCTTCCCAGTTAATGTCTATAAGTACATTATCGAGGATACGATTGAGGAACGGATTGAGCAAATCTTAAAGACAAAGCAATTGCTTTTTGATGAATTGGTGGACAATGTTTCCATCGACCTCAAGTCAAAATTGTCAAGCGAAGAACTTTTCGGCTTATTTGGATTAGTCCCTCCGGAACGCTTGAAGTTATAAAGCGGTATTTTGACCAGTGCCACTTCTGCAGTTCTCTCATCCTGTGCTTCTGGCAACACTGACTGACTGTCGCTCTAATCACTAGACCGATTTGCATAATGCGGTTCCGGAGAGCCGCCATCACGGTCGTATATGAGCCAGCGCCACGGTGAAAATGAGCCACTGTCATGGTACAAGTGAGCCACTCGTCTTGGTATGAAACCCTTGAAGGTCATGGTAACTCATGCTACTACGATGTTGCATTTACTCACGAGAGGGATGATGCACTTGTTTTTTTGGTGGCCTCGCCCTGTCCAGCTTGCTTTAGAACAAGGGCGGCTGGCATTCCGCCATCTAGTTGTGTTAAAGAGGGCGCTTTTCACAGGCACAAATTCTTGAACTAGCCAATCATGTCTTGGTAGGAAGTGCAAAGAAATGGGGGCTACTGATGCCGAAGGCTAGCATCTTCTACTTTTCAGGAACGGGGAATACATGGTGGGTAGCCAACGAGCTAGCCGCTGCGCTTAGCCAGCGCCGCATTGAGGCCAGCGCGTACTCCATTGAGCAGATAGCGGCGGGACGCGCTGCGGAGTTAGTCGCCGCGTCAGACCTAGTTGGATTTGGCTACCCTATATACGGCTCCGACCTGCCTCTTCCTATGCAGCGCTTTATCGTTGAAATCGAAGTGCGCCCTGCTAAGCCCGCATTTGTATTTTGCACGCAGTGGCTGTGGTCGGGGGACGGAGCCAGCTTAGGGGCCGCTATGCTGAGAGCGCGAGGGTTCGAGGTACGGTGGGGAGAACACTTTCATATGCCAAGCAACGTCTCCGTGCCGGTTCTGCCCTGGCCCTTACACACCGACGCGCCTCCGGCCAAAGCAAAATACCTGCGGCATTCGTCGTTTCGCGTACAACGGCTTGCCGAGCACATAGCACAGGGCCGGCTATTCTATCGTGGGTTTAATACGCTTTCGACTGTGGCCGGGCTCTTGCAACGTGCCCCTTATCGCCGCCATCTGCACAAGTTCCGCGACGCCTTGGCACCGGACCCGGCGCGCTGTACGCGCTGTACCCTTTGCGTGCGGCTTTGTCCCACCGACAATCTCCTTCTCGAGCATGACACAATCCGCACCGTAGGGCGGTGCGTACTTTGTTTGCGCTGTTACAGCTTTTGTCCCGAGTATGCCATGCTTTACTGCGGCCGAGCGCATCGCCACGGGCCGCCCTTTAGGGGGCCTAGCTTAGGGTTTGACCCGTTCGCGCTTATCGGCCCACACAAGCGTTTTTAGGGTGTGCGCTGTGCCTTGCAGTTGGCGTAGGTGCAGAGATAGCAGAGTAAGAACAATAGACTTTTCGCAAGGGGGAAGCGGGTTGATAGACATATCCAATTGCAGCGTGCGCTTGGCCACAGAAGCAGATGTACCTGCTTTGCACCGCCTCGTGCGGGAAGCATATCGCGAGCACATCGGCCGCGGGCTTAACTTCACCGGCACCTATCAAGATGAAGGCATCACCCGTGAGCGCATGGAGGGTAATGACGTGTACTTGGTGTGTCAAGGAAGTGAGATTATCGCCACAGTTACGCTTGGCCGTGACGAAGAAAAGGACGGCGTGTTTGGGCTGTACGTCACGCAGCTGGCGGTGACGCCCATGTTAAAGCGACAAGGCCTAGGCAGATTGCTCCTCACATTAGCCGAAGAACGCGGCCGAGAACAGGGTGCTGCTTTCTTACGGCTTGACACCGCTATGCCCGCAACCCATTTGGTCGCCCTCTACCAGTCAGAGGGATATCAAGTGGTAGACGAAGTGCAGTGGGAGGGCAAGGCATATAAGAGCTGCATTATGGAAAAGCGGCTTTAGCGAGGGGCGACCAACTCTAAGCGACAAAAGGGACTGTCCCTTTTGTCGCACTGTCAAACAGCGACGGTTTAGTATGCTCGATCATTGTTGTGACCCTAGGGAGGGAGCTATGCGGGCCTTGGTGTTTTGCTCGAAGGCATAGGCCAGCTTAATCAGCCTGTGCTCGCTGTAAGCAGTGCCGGTAAAGGTCAACCCTACGGGCCTTCCCTCAGCCGTATAGCCCGCTGGGACCGTCACTGAGGGGTAGCCAGCTTTGGCAGCTATGCCACAGCCCGCATTGCCGGGGAAAACCAGAGCGTCCAACCGGTCGCGGGTTAAAGCCAGATCTACCCCCTGCTCGCGGCAGTAGAGACGGTTTTCTTGTAGCGACGTGATATATTCCGCTTCCGTCAGGGTCCCGCTCGTCTCCAGTGACTCCGCCAGCACAGTCTGACCGTACTTGAGTCGTACTGCGGGGTCTCTGCTGTTAAAGTCGATTACATCCGCCAGGCTATGCACCGGCACAAAGGGACCAGTCTTGGCCAGATAGGCGTTAATATTAGGCTTGAACTCATAGAGCAGCACCTTGTAGTCTCCCTGTTTTGCTTGCGAAGCGTACTCATCAACTTCGACGATTACCGCACCCAGACGGGTGAGGGCCGCGATCGTGCTGTCGTAAATCGCGGCGCGGGGGGCATCAAGGCTTGCAAAATACTGCCGCACGAGCCCCAGGCGCGCACCCTGCAAGGCGTCTAGGCTTAGGTCGGCGAGATAGTCCTCGACCTCGTGGCCTATTTGGGTGATGGTTACGGGGTCTGTGTCGTCGACCCCGACCATAGCACCTAGCATAATGGCTGCATCGACCACGGTGCGGGCGATGGGACCGGGTGTGTCTTGACTGTGTGCAATGGGGATGATGCCTGAGCGGCTGACTAGCCCCACCGTGGGTTTGATGCCTACAACTGAGCACGAGTGCGCTGGGCTAAGGATGGAACCCGAGGTTTCGGTGCCCACCGCTAGGGGAGCAAAACCCGCGGCCACTCCCGCAGCCGAGCCCGAGCTGGAGCCGCCTACGTTAAATTCTCCGTAGGGATTTTTCACTTGACCCCCGCGTGAACTGTAACCGTTAGGCATATTTGCCGTCATGAAATTAGCCCACTCCGTCATATTAGCCTTGCCGAGAATCACTGCTCCGGCGCGCCGTAGCCGGGTGGCAACAAAAGCATCTTGGCCCGCCATATGGGTAGCTAGCGCTAAAGAGCCGGCGCTGGTGTGCATCTTGTCAGCGGTGTTGATATTGTCCTTGAGCAACACGGGAATGCCATGCAAAGGGCCGAAGCTACCCGTCATCCGTTTTATGGCGTCCATGGCTGAAGCGATTTGCATGGCATCGGGGTTAATCTCGAGCACCGCGTTGATACCGGCTCCGCATTTGTTGTGCTCCGCGATGCGCCTTAGGCAATGGGCCGTAAGCTGCTCCGCAGTGAGTTCTCCCTTCTGCATAACTTCCTGCAAATCGCGTAATGAGGCATTATCCAGCCAGCTGTCTTTGCCCATTCTGCACCTCCGCAACGTTTCATGACACATAGTTCTCCCACGAGCGTGCCGAATCCTACCGATGTGGTAATAATTCCGCACACGAAACGAACTGTACTTCGCGGCTTTGCTCCCCGGGACAGTGACTTATCAAGTGCCTGCGGGAGCCGTTCTCGGCCAAAATCTGTCGGCCGGCAGAGATGCCTAGGGCAACAAAGGAAGCAAGGTTGAACCATCAAAAAGATTTATTAAGTCTTTCGGGACGAGGGATGGTAATGATAGCCGGAAAAAGCGGGTATTTTCCTCAGCTATCTGAGGCCAATTTGGTTATCAATGAAGTCAATAGCTTGCGGTCTGAAATGACCAATGCTTAGTGAGGGTTAAGTGATTTTATCATCGTAAGCGTCAAATGCTACTTACCTCGCCCTTAGCCCTTCCGCATGAGATTCTGTTTTGCGATTTTGCTGAGCTCAGCAAAATCGCAAAAATGTGCCTATTCATCAAGCATAGGCGGCTCTTTTTTCTCTTTCAGCTTCTTAAGGTGTTCCTTGCCAATTTCGGCAATGCTCTTTTCGGGAGCATGAGGGCAAACGTTTTGCTGATGCTACTGTGCTAGATCTTACGCGTCCGGCTCTCGAAAGAGTGAAGTAGGTGGAGGAATTAGCTCCCACCACATCTGGTCTTAAACTCCCGAAGGCCACATGCTTTTTGAATTGCAGGCGCATAGCGAGGCTTTAGCTAGGTTACACTTGATGCTGCAGAACGGTTCTCTCGGGGTACTTACCGGAGAGGTCGGAGCAGGGAAGTCTACCCTAATCCGCCATCTGGTAAGCTCTCTGGATCCGCTACGGTTTCGACCTGCTTATCTGGCGCAAGCAGGGATGAGACCGAAGGATTCCTGCGGCGAGCTGCTCAGGCAGCTCGGAGAGGAGACTCCGTATTTCCTAGAGAAAGCGAGACTACTGTTTCACAAGACTTTGTTACAGCGCTCACAGCAGGGAGATAAGTTCCTGGTGGACTTCCTTGATGAGGCGCAAGATGTTTCGTCTTCCTTATTACCGGAGCTCCGCTTTGCTTTAAACCAACACATGGACTCAACCTCACTGTTCTCCCTTATTCTCGTGGGTCAGCCTGAACTAAGGCGAGCTCTTAAGATTAATAAGCTCGCGGGTCTCACTGCCGAAGAAACCGCTAACTATATCCGTCACCAGATGAAGGGAGCAGGCTTCATTTCGCCTCTCTTTAGCGATAGCGCCATTAAACTCATTCACTCGGATACCAGGGGTATTCTCCGCCTCATTAACAATCTCTGTACGAATGCACTCTTTACGGTCCGTCAAAAAGGCACGGAGATAATTGAGTCTGAACTAATTACCCGCATCATTCATGACTCAGCGCGCCAGCGCGGTCTAGCTACCTAAACAATAACCCCCCCTTTCTAGGGGGCTTCTCCTTTATCCACATATCCACATAACCCACACTGACTGGCATGTGCCCCCCTAATAGTACTGGCGTTATGATTACCACCGATTTGACGGAGTGACGGTTCAGCATTCACGACAATGGCGGTGGTAAAACGCCCGTCAAATTAGCCGAGAGGCAACAGTGTATTACACCGACGTCCTTGGAGCAGGACTGAGAGTAATTAAGAATGAAAAAAAGTAGAACTTACTTACTGCAGTAAAATCATTATTACATTCAGTACGATGTTTTTCGTCTAGGAAGCTTTTGGAAAGTATTGGTGGGATAATTTTGAGAGCAAGCCATACGAGTTTTCCGTTATGCAAACTGAGTCCAAAATTTCTGAAAACATATGCCGGCCGCTTTTAAAGGCGTTCGATAACAAGAAGCTGTCGAAAGGTCATTATGTGCAACGGATCATCAATGATGAAAATTATATAGTTGGCGAAAACACCGCCTACGTTGTAAAGAATGCTGAGACGAATGTGGAAATTAAGAGAATAACTATTGCACAAAATGATAAAGGCATTGATGTCGAAGATAGAATAAGAAAATTAAAGCTCATTTTGGAAAAATGAATGAGCATTGCGTGACACAAGAAGGCGAAGCATTAAATTTCCCTCTACGCTGCGCGCGCCTTTCGGTAACCTAAACCACGTTTTGGAGCTGACTGGCCGATAAAAAAGACCCTATGATGGGGTCTTAAAGGTTGAGGTTTTTGATGATGAGGGTGGGCGCGGGAGCGCCATTTTGGCGGTGCAAGATGGTGCCGTCCTGTGAAATGGCAAAGACTGTACGTCGGATGCCAAGAATGGGCATGCGCACGGCATAGAGCTTGCATACGGCCTTATCGGCATCGGTGAGTAACGGAAAGGGCAGGCCTAACTTTTCGCTGAATCTAATGTGGGATTTAAGAGAATCGGCACTAATGGCTGCGACCTGAAACCCTGAGGCTTGGATACTAGAATGGGCGTCACGCGCCACAGTAAGTTGGTTCGTTCAGCCCGGGGTGTCATCCTTGGGGTAGAAGATGAGCAGTAACGGGGATCTTATCAAAGCTTCCTGCAAACTAAAGTCACCGTGGGTGCCCGGTAAGGTGAAATCGGGGGCCTTTTGTCCTACTAAACTCAACTCAACACCTCCTGAACCTGTTTGGGTCATACGTAATGTTTTCGCCATGAGCGCAGGCTATCCCTGCCAAGGCCAGAGTAGGTTAAGATGTCGTAACGGGACGGAGGAATGCGACATAGCCACGCAGTGTCGCAACGGGACGGAGGAGCAGTTTGCGTCGTCTTTTAGGGGATCTTTCGCAACTACGCTTTGACCCGGCCGCATTTACTTTGGAAGTAGATTCAGCACACACAAGCCGCGCACAGCCATTTAACATGTAGATAGCACTAGAATGACTTCTAATATGAGTTGCAATAGTATTTTTGCAAAAGCTGCGGTAAACTTAAGGTAGATCAATGTTTGGCAACTTTTTGTGGCATACTCGTCGCTTGCCATTTTCGGAATTACCGATGTGCCTCTTTTTTCACTTATGCGTACTTAATCGCACACTATCCGATGGAAGGCTTAGGAAAGTATCAAGCCATGAAGATAATAAGTTGGATGGTCTGATCGAGGGGGAAGCTGATGATGGGCGAAGGGGACGGCGGAAAAAGAAATTTAAGCGAGCGCAATTTATCGGTTCTCGTTTTTTCGTTGTTCTTTTCTTGGACGCTGGCCTTTCCATTTGAAGGACAGATTTTATATTCGCTTGCCAGCGCTTTTGACTTAGCGCCAGATCAGATGGTCTTCGGGGCGATTGGCATGCATTTTACTGGGTTGCTCTTATGTGGTTTTTTCATAAGAACGATGAGGGCTGCAAAGTTTTTGTTGCAGGGCTCAATTATTTTTTGCATCCTGGCATCGGGGATGTTTTTCTTTCCACCTTCCCTCCTTTGGAGCGCCGCAATTTTGTCAAGTTCCATTCTGTCTGGAGGATGTGTGGCTGCATGGGGGTATTTTTTAAAGAGCGGTACTCCAAAAAACGAGCGCATAAAGACTGTCGCGGATGGGCTCATTTATTCTAACATTCTGATGATCGCTATTAATATGACAGCCCTTCATCTTTCTCCCTATTTAGGGTTGGGTTTGTCCATGTTGTTGCTTGGGGTCGCGTTTATGTTTGCACTACGGCTTCCTCCTGATGATAGAATGTCTTCTTTCACTTCGCCAGAACAGGAGGGAAGCTCCGAAAGCATTGCAAAGCCCCTGGCGTTTTTATGCCTCTTTATTGTGGTCATCACCATTAACTCAGGGCTGATGTACCATGTGCTTAGCCCCGCGTATGCGCACCATGAATGGTTGACAAGCTGGTATTGGGCTATTCCCTACATTATTGCTCTTGGCATCATGAGAAATCTGCCTCGAAAAACAAACAGAACTTACGTGCTCTATGTAGCCATTGCCATGATCGGGTTCTCCTTTATTGCCTTTATGAGCCTTGATCGCTCCGCAGCAAGTTATCTTGTGGTCAATACACTTATGCTCGGAGCCTGCGGCGTATATGATTTGTTTTGGTGGAGCATTCTCGGAGAGATGATGAGCTTGGATAAAAATCCGGCCAAGGTTCTTGGTGCGGGGCTTGCTGCGAATGTACTTGGTGTCTTACTGGGCGGTCTGATCGGCAGTGCTATGACGTCAGCCAGCATGCAGACCCCAAATTCAACACTGCTTGCTTTGGCGGTGGTTTGTGTTACACTGGTCATGCTTCCTCCGTTGAATGAACATCTAACTAGATTGCTTAAACATCATGTTTTTCTGACTGCGATTTCCGGATTGCTGCCGGAGTGGCAAAACAAAGTGATCGATAATCTGGCGGTATTAGGACAGCTTACGGAGCGCGAAAGCGAAATTGCGGCTCTGCTTCTCAAAGGGAAAACCTACAGAATGATCGCCGGTGAGCTACATATAAGTGAGAACACAGTGAAAACGCATATCAAAAACATCTATTCCAAATACAAAGTACAAAGTCGAACGGAGCTAGTAAATGTTATGCTTGAGCAGCAATCTAATGTCCGCCTCTAGTCGGACATATTGATAAGCGGGCATTTTGCAGGCCCCTCACCCAAAAAGGTGAGGGGCCTTTTTTGTACATCGCCCGATATGGTGATGCTATTTTATTAGAAAATTTTCTACTATAACATTGTAAGTTGACCAGGAATAGAGGAAGGGGGAGTTCGATACTGAGTGGGAAGCAAGATCAGTCTACCTGGACTGATATTGCAGATTACCAAAGAAAAGTAAGCGTCAAATGACACACACGTGTTCATTTCCCCTTTCTCATGGGAGAATCTCCTTAGGAGATTTGGTGAGGGGGGAACTTTTTATGACTCAAGAAGAAC
>Ga0208735_100168_pt1 | contig 37491 bp, 36 predicted proteins | sample Subbio12Aug_8Aab_FD_184829 | JGI IMG/M metagenome (GOLD analysis project Ga0208735, IMG submission 184829) | Serpentinite rock and fluid subsurface biosphere microbial communities from McLaughlin Reserve, California, USA - CR12Aug_8Aab (SPAdes) | ecosystem: Environmental > Terrestrial > Deep... | reverse complement strand
TGGCCAGCCCCCCCACCCCATCCCTCCCCCACGCAGGGGGGAGGGAGGCGCCCTGCCTCTTGCCTGCGCAGCAGGCGGAGGCCGCGACATGACGCTGCTTCAACCCCGCCACCGCTCGGCTCTGATCTTCATCGCCTGCCTGGCCGTCTTCACCATCGCCGTGACCATCGCCGCCCAGTTCGGCCTTGTGTCGACCTCGTTCGTGAAGACGCTGGGCAAGACGCTGTGCCTTTGCCTTGCCGCCCTGGCGATGGATCTGATCTGGGGCTACGCGGGCATCCTCTCCCTCGGTCACATGGCCTTCTTCGCGCTTGGCGGCTACATGATCGGCATGTGGCTGATGTATGCCCGGACCGAGGAAATCGTGGTCGCCTCGCTTTTGAACGGCGGCCTGCCCGCGACGCCCGAGGAGATATCCCAAGGCATCGCCACCCAGATCTTCGGCGTCGTCGGGGCCAGTGACCTGCCCGCGATCTGGAGCTTTGCCTACAGCCTGCCGTTGCAACTGGCGCTGGTCGTGCTGGTCCCCGGCGTCCTTGCCCTTGTCTTCGGCTGGCTTGCCTTCCGCAGCCGCGTGACCGGCGTCTACCTGTCGATCCTGACGCAGGCGATGACGCTGGCACTGGCGCTTTACCTGTTCCAGAACGACAGCGGCCTGCGGGGCAACAACGGCCTGTCCGGGTTGCAGAACCTGCCGGGAGTGACCGCCAGCCAGGACGCCGTCAGCCTGTGGTTCTTCTGGGCCTCTGCCGCCGCGCTGGCGGTGGCCTACCTCACGCTCCACGCCATCGTCTCGGGCAAGTTCGGGTCGGTCATCCGCGCCATCCGCGACGACGAGGCGCGGGTGCGGTTCCTGGGCTATTCGGTCGAGGGCTACAAGCTGTTCGTCTTCACCCTGACCGCGGTGATCTGCGCGCTGGCCGGGGCGCTGTATTACCCGCAGGCGGGGATCATCAACCCCGCCGAACTGGCCCCCATCGCGTCGATCTACCTGGCCGTCTGGGTCGCCATCGGCGGGCGCGGGCGCTTGTACGGCGCCGTCATCGGGGCGGCCATCGTCTCGCTGCTGTCCAGCTGGTTCACCGGGGGGCGCGTGCCGTCGATCCCGCTTGGCTTTGCCACGATCAACTGGGTCGACTGGTGGCTGGTGCTCTTGGGCCTGACCTTCGTCTGCGTCACCCTCTTCGCGCCCAAGGGCATCGGCGGGCTGTTCGACCGCTTTGCCGGGGTCCATGCCCCCGACCGCAAGGGTGCGCCGCTTGGACCTGACCAGGGGTCGCTGATGGAACAGGAGGCGAAGGAATGAGCGCTCTGCTGGAGGTTTCCGGCGTGACCGTCAGCTTCGACGGCTTTCGCGCGATCAACAACCTGACCTTCGCCATTGGCGCCGCCGAGCTGCGCGCGATCATCGGGCCGAACGGGGCGGGGAAAAGCACCTTCATGGACATCGTCACCGGCAAGACCCGGCCGGACAGCGGCTCGGTCACCTTCGGGGAAAAGTCGGTGTCGCTGCTGAAACTGTCCGAAGCCCAGATCGCCCGCGCCGGGATCGGGCGGAAATTCCAGCGCCCCACGGTGTTCGAGGATCAGACGGTGCACGAAAACCTGACGCTGGCGCTGAAGGCTGCGCGCAGCCCCTGGGCGGTGCTGGCCTGGCGCGGGACGGCCGCGGACGAGACCCGCATCCAGGCGCTTGCCGCGCAGGTGGGCCTTGCCGACAGCCTGGAACGGAAAGCCGGAATCCTGAGCCACGGCCAGAAGCAATGGCTGGAAATCGCGATGCTCCTGGCGCAGGAGCCGCGCCTGCTGCTGGTCGACGAACCCGCCGCCGGGATGACGCTGGCGGAACGCGAGAAGACCACGGAGCTTTTGGTCGAGATCGCCCGGACCCGCGCGGTGGTGGTGGTGGAACATGACATGGACTTTGTCCGCCGCCTGAACTGCAAGGTCACGGTCCTGCACGAGGGCGCGGTGCTGGCCGAGGGCAGCCTGGACCATGTCACGAAGAACCAGGCGGTGATCGACGTCTATCTGGGGCGCGGATGATGCTGAAGACCGAAGGCCTGACCCTGCACTACGGCGGCAGCCAGATCCTGCACGGTATCGACTTCCAGGCGAAGGCCGGGGAGGTCACCTGCATCATGGGGACGAACGGGGTCGGCAAGACCAGCTTCCTCAAGGCGCTGGCCGGGACGCATCCCCGGTCTGGCGGCACGGTGGAACTGGACGGCGAAAGCCTGGGCCGCCTGCGGGCGCAGGACATGGCGCGGCGGGGGTTGGCCGTGGTGCCGCAGGGCCGGATGATCTTTCCGCTGCTGACCGTGCGCGAGAACCTGGAGACCGGCTTTGCGCTTCTGCCGAAGTCGGAACACCGCATCCCGGACGCGATCTATGACCTGTTCCCGGTCCTGAAGGACATGACCCACCGGCGCGGCGGCGACCTGTCGGGCGGGCAGCAGCAGCAACTGGCCATCGCGCGGGCGATGATCATGAAGCCCAAGGTCCTGCTGCTGGACGAACCGACCGAGGGCATCCAGCCCAACATCATCCAGCAGATCGGGCGTGTAATCACCTACCTCAAGGACCAGAAGACCATGGCGATCGTGCTGGTCGAGCAGTATTTCGACTTTGCCTATGGCCTGGCCGACCAGTTCTATGTCCTGCGCCGGGGCTCGGTCTCGGCGTCGGGGCCGAAGGCTGGCTTCGAGCAGTCCGCGCTGCGGGCAGAGGTGTCGGTGTAACCTGCGCCCCATGCGCGGCCGTCGCTGGATTTTCTGCCGCCTCCGGGCTAATCAGTGAGGAAGCCGCAGGAACTTGCCCGCATGGGGGGACAATGAGCGATCATCTGGCACGGGCGCTGGCCCTGATCGACGCGGCCAATGCCGCCGACCCCAAGGGCGAGGCGCTGGCTTACGGCCAGCGGATGACCCAGGAACTGGCACGGCTTTTCCCGGACGCCTCCGAGGTGCTGCAGATCGCAGCTCGCGGGCAGCATGTCGAACGCTGGCTCTTGCCGCGCGCGGACTATCCCGAGGGCAAGGCCGGCTATCTGGACTGGCGGCGCGAGCAGGGGCGACGCCACGCCGCGCGGGTCGCGGGGATCATGGCCGAGGCCGGGTTCCCTGCGGCCGACTGCGAGCGGGTCGGGGTCCTTCTGCGCAAGGAGGGGATCAAGCGCGACCCCGAAGTGCAGGCGCTGGAGGATGTGATCTGCTTCGTCTTCGTGCGCTGGTATTTCGCGCCCTTCGCGGCGGAACGGGATGCCGCATCCACTCTGGACATCGTCCGCAAGACTGCCCGCAAGATGTCCGAGGCCGGCCGGGCGCGCCTGTTGCAGGACTTCGCGCTGCCGGACGATCTGGCCGAGGCATTCCGCACGGCCTGACCCTTTCCGGGGTGGTGGGGGCGGTGCCCTGCGCGCAGGCTTGCCAGGTTGAAGCCAGCCGCTCTGTCCCGCCCGAGGCTGGGCGGTCCGAGGCGGGGCGGTTCGGGGCTGGGCGGTCCGAGGCGGGGCGGTCCGAGGCTGGGCCGCGAGTCGGGAAACGGTGAACGCTGGCAGCCAAACGACTGATTTTCTTGCGTTTGCGCCGATTGTCCGCAGTGGGCAGACCCGCCCTTGCCTGCCCATTCCTCCCGCGCTAGGCTTTGCCCGACCCGCGCAGGAGACCCCCATGCACCCGATCGAGAAACGCCTTGCCGAGCTTGGCGTCACCCTTCCCGACGCCCCCGCCCCGGCGGCGAACTATGTTCCCTTCGTCCAGGTGGGGGCTCTGGTCCACATCTCGGGCCAGATCAGCCAGAACGAGCACGGCCTGATCAAGGGCAAGCTGGGCGAGGATCTTTCCTTCGAACAGGGGGCCGAGGCCGCGAGACGCTGCGCGATCTCGCTGCTGGCCCAGCTGAAGAAGGCCGTCGGCGGCGACTGGGACCGGCTGGACCGGGCCGTCAAGCTGGTGGGCTTCGTGAACTCCACCCCCGATTTCACCGACCAGCCCAAGGTGATCAACGGCGCCTCGGACTTCCTGGTCGCCGTCCTGGGCGACGCGGGCCGCCATGCCCGCTCGGCGGTGTCGGCCGCCTCGCTGCCTCTGGGTGTGGCTGTGGAAATCGAAGCGATCTTCGCCGTGAAGTGACCCGCCATGAAGTGACCCGCCGAAAATGACCCGCGTCCCGCTGCCGGAAGCCTTCCTGAAACTGCCCATTGCCCACCGCGCCCTGCATGACCGGGCGCAGGGGCGGATCGAGAATTCGCTCTGTGCGATCCGGGCGGCGATCGAGGCCGGATATGCCATCGAGATCGACCTTCAGCTGTCGTCGGACGGCGTGCCGATGGTCTTTCATGACGAGGAGCTTGACCGCCTGGCCGGGGACGTCGGTCCGGTCAACCTGCGGACAGCCGCGCAGCTGGGGAAGATCCGCCTGCGGGACTCCACCGACACGATACCCACCCTTGCGCAGGTGCTGGCGCTGATCGACGGGAAGGTCCCGCTGCTGATCGAGATCAAGGACCAGACCCTGGTCATGGGCCCGACCGACGGCAGGCTGGAGACCGCGACGGCTTCAGCCTTGCAGGGCTACACGGGCGATGTCGCGGTGATGTCCTTCAACCCGCATTCTGTCGCGCAGATGGCGCGGCTGGTCCCGCACCTGCCGCGGGGGATCACCACGTCGGCCTTTGATCCCGTCGACTGGGCTCCGCTGCCTGGGGACGTCTGCGACCGGCTTCGCCTGATCCCGGATTACGACGCGACTGGCTCCAGCTTCATCAGCCATGAGGCGCGCGATCTTGCCCGGCCCCGGGTGGCCGAGCTGAAGGCGCAGGGCGCGGCGATCCTGTGCTGGACGATCCGGTCTGCCGCGGACGAGGCCCTGGCCCGGCGGATTGCCGACAATGTGACCTTCGAAGGCTACCCGGCAGCGCTTCCGGCTTGACCTTCCTGCCCCGCCCGCCACCTATCCCCTGACCCGAGGGGGCGCGAATGGCCGACCTGACCCTGCACCAGACCCTGTCCGAAATCTCTGCCGCAGACTGGGACGCGGTGGCCGCGCCCGAACAGGCGGACGGCCGCCCGCTGGACCCCTTCACCACACACCGCTTTCTGGCGGCGCTGGAGGATTCCGGCTCCACCGGCACCGGGACCGGCTGGCAGGCGCGGCCTCTGGTCCTGCGCGATGCGGGCAAGCTTTTGGCCGCGACGCCGCTTTACGTGAAGTCCAACAGCCAGGGCGAATACATCTTCGACCACGGCTGGGCCGACGCGCTGGAGCGGGCAGGGGGCCGCTACTACCCCAAGCTGCAGATCGCGGTGCCGTTCACCCCGGCCACCGGGCGCAGGTTCCTCGGGGACGCCGATCACCGTGAGGTGCTGTGGCGGGGTGCCATCGCGGTCACGGCGCAGAACCGGCTTTCCAGCCTGCACGCCACCTTCTGCACCGCCGACGAAGCCTGGGCCCTGGCAGGGGTCGAGGGCACGCTGCACCGCGTCACCCAGCAGTTCCACTGGGAAAACCGGGGGTATGACAGCTTTGACGGCTTTCTTGGCGACCTGGCCAGCCGCAAGCGCAAGATGATCCGGAAGGAACGCGAGACGGCCCGCGCCTCGGGCCTGACGATCCGCGCGCTGACCGCAGACGAGATCAAGCCGCAGCACTGGGACGCCTTCTGGCAGTTCTACCAGGACACCGGCAGCCGCAAATGGGGCACGCCCTACCTGACCCGCAAGGCCTTCACCCGCTTTCATCAGACGATGCGGCAGGATATCCTTCTGGTCCTGGCCTTCAACGGCGACCGCCCCGTGGCGGGGGCGCTGAACTTCATCGGACGCGAGACGCTGTATGGCCGCTACTGGGGCTGCACCGAGGATCATCCCTGCCTGCATTTCGAGCTGTGCTATTACCAGGCCATCGACTGGGCCATCGCCAACGGCCTGCAACGGGTCGAGGCCGGTGCGCAGGGCGAACACAAGCTGGCGCGCGGCTATCTGCCGGTCGAGGTCCATTCCCTGCACTGGATCGCGGAACCCGCGTTCCGCACGGCGGTTGACCGCTACCTGCAGGCGGAACGCCGCGCCGTAGGCGAAGAGATCGAGGTGCTGACCGCTTACGGCCCCTTCCGCAAGCACGCGGGGCGGGAGTAGTCTGCAAGGAACGGAGGACCCAGATGCCGATCCGCCACACCACCCCGCAGGCACGCGGCCGCATCGCGCGCCGGATACTGAAGGACGCCGGATGCTGAAGGACGCAGGCCCGCCCGATGACAGCGTGGTGCCTGACGGCGACCCGGCCATCAAGGCGCCAACCTTCGCGGAGGCGGGCCTGATAGCCAGCGACACTTCCCTTATCCAGGAGATGACCTCATGACCCCGCTGCTGCCCGAAGCTGACCGCAAGACCCGGCTGCCGCCGCTGGCCGAGACCGGCTGGGCCGCCGTTCCCGGCACGGATGCGATCCGCAAGGTCTGGAAGTTCCGCAACTTCAGCCAAGCCTGGGGCTTCATGTCCCGCGCGGCGCTGGTGGCCGAAAAGCTGAACCACCACCCGGAATGGCGGAACGTCTATAACGTGGTGGATGTGACGCTGACCACGCATGACTGCCACGGGATCAGCCAGCTGGACATCGACCTGGCGATGGCGATGGACAAGCTGGCCCCCGACGCCCAGATCGAACGCAACCACGGCGAGCCGATCAGTTGCCTGTGCGAGATGCGCGCCCGCAAGGCCTGAGGTTGTCCGGCGGCGCAAAGGCCGCTAAACCCGTCCGAGAGTCGAACGGAGAGACGCCGTGCTGCAACGCCATGCCGACTGGTTCTCGGTCCTGGAGGTTGATCCTGCGGCCCGCGACCGGGCTCAGGCCGTGATGGCCGCGACGCTGGCGGTCTCGGCCGGGATGATGCACCAGCGCGATATCGAGGCACTGACGGCGCTGCTTCTGGCCCTGAAGCCGAAACGGATATTCGAGATCGGGACCTACAAGGGCGCGTCGTCCGAGATGATGCTGCGGCTTTTGCCCGAGGCAGAGGTGACCTCGATCGCCTTCGTCAACCCGGCCGAGACGCGGCAGTTCAACAACGACGATCTGGCAGTGGATGAGGTGGGCGCGCTGGTCAGCGCCGCAAACCGCAGCCGCTATGCCCAGCTGATCGGCGATTCCCACCAGATCGACCCGGCAGCCTTCGTCCGTGACCACGGGCGGATGGACCTGGTGTTCATCGACGGCGACCATTCCCGCGAAGGCGTTCGGCAGGACACCGAACTGGCCGATGCCATCCTGGTGCCGGGCGGGGCGATTGCCTGGCACGACGCCAACCCCAAGAAGCGCTACCTCGGGTCGCGCCTGTTTCTGGAACAGGACATGCAGCGGCTGGCGCTGGCGACGACCGATGATTTCATCGGCGGGGTGGCACTGTGGACGGAAGCGCTGGAGCGACAGCTTCGGGCTTAGAGCAGCCCCGCCATCCGCGCCCCGGTCAGAAGGTCGGGGGCCAGATGGTGCGCCCAGCGGCCCTGGCTTGGCACCACGTCCGGCACCTGGACCACCACGCAGCCGGCACGATGCGCGGCCTCGGCCCCGGTTTCGCTGTCCTCGAACACCAGGCAGCGCGACGGGCTGACCCCGAACAGCGAGGCCGCCAAGAGATAGGGCTCGGGGTCGGGCTTCGGGGCGCGCACGTCGTCCAGGGTGACGACATGGGTAAAGGCATCGGCGATCCCGGCCAGTCCCAGCTTGCGATGCGCGCCGACCCGGCCGGTCGAGGTGACGATGGCCAGGGGAAAGGACAGCGCAGGCAACAGGTCAAGCGTGCCTGGCTTCAGGGCAAGGCCGCTGTCGACCCCGTCGTTGAACCCCTTGCGCCAGTGCAGGTTGACCGCGTCAAGATCGACCCCCGGCAAGGCGGCGCGGATGATCTGGGCGGCGGTGGGTTCGTCCTTGCCGACAAGTCCGTGCATGAACGCCTCGTCCACGTCATGCCCGTGCGCGGCAAAAGCCGCCAGCCCGGACGTGAGGGCGATGCTTTCGCTGTCGATCAGCGTGCCGTCAAGGTCGAAGAGAATGGCGTCGTACATCAGGGCCTCCGCGCGATGGCATAGCCGATCACAGATGCAGCCGGTAGTGGGTAAAGCCCTGGGCATCCCGGCCGATGGCCTGCGGTCGGTAGGGGGCGACGTCAGAGAGATGTGCCGCGGCCCCGTCTCCGGCGGCAAGGGTGACGCTGGTGCCCGGCATCGGCAGGAAGTGCCAGTTGCGCTGCGGGGCCGCGCCGACGCAGGGCCGGGACTGGACATGGGCGGCGATGATCGACTGCACCCTTGCGCCATCGGTGAAGGCGACCTGCAGATCGGCCGAGGGGTCCTGCAACCGCGCCCGCCCGACCCGGTGGCTGTTCGTGATCAGCAGGAATTCCTGATGCGGGTCGATGGGCCGGTCGCCGAAGCGAAGGCCGGTGATCCGCCGGGCATCCGGTTGCACCAGTCGGCCTCGGCCGTCAAAGCGGGCGGGCTGCGACAGGTCGATGGCGTAGGAGAGCTGCGGGATCGCCTCGAACAGGAAGGAGGGCACGCCGTCGTCATGCAGCGGCGCATCGACCGCCCCTGGAGTGACGCGCCGGAAGATCGCGGCCGACCGCTCCAGCCAGTCCGCGACCTCGGCCCCGGTCAACAGCAGCGTGACGACGGTGTTGGGAAAGGGGTAAAGGTCCGACAGGTTGCGCATCCGCAGGGGCCCGGCCGGAATCTCGGTGAAGTTGGCCGCACCGCCACGCCCTCCGCCGCGGTATGGGGTGGCCGAGGACAGCAGCGGCAGCTCGGACCAGGCGGTTCCGGCCAGGGCCTTGCCGACATGCCCGGCCTTGGCCTCGGCGACAAGCGCCAGTGCTGCTGAAGGCGCGGCGGTGGCAAAATTGGTGTGCAGCGGGACTGCCGCCTTGCCAAGCTGGCGGCGCGACCAGGCCAGCGCGGCGCGGTGGTCCGGGGCCAGCGCCTGATGCAGCGCCGGAGTGGGCGTGCGGTCGCTGCGCTGGCCGATCCGCGCCTGCGAGCCGACGACATGCCAGCGCCGCCCGCCCGTGCCAAGACGCTGCAGCCGAAGGTCGATGATGCCGACATGGTTCGCCGAATGTCCCGGCATCACTGCAGGCTTGCCCGCCAGCAGGCCCCGGACCGGATCGACGGCCGGAGAGCTGGGAAAGTTCGGTCCCGGAAAGGTCTGGTGGCTGTGGCCCGCGACGACGGCGTCGACCTCGGCCAGAGCGGCCAGGGCGGTCGCGGCGTTTTCGCTGCCGTCCTCGGGATCAAGCGCGCCGATCCCGGTGTGGGCCAGCGCCACGATGATGTCGGCGCCCTGCGCCCGCACGCGCGGCAGCCAGGCGCGGGCGGCGGCCAGGATGTCGCGGGTCTGCACCTGCCCGCCCAGCGTGTCGCGGTCCCATTCGGCGATCTGCGGTGGCGCAAAGCCGATCACGCCGATCCGCAGGATATGGGCATTGCCCTCGTCATCGAAGATCTGCCGGCGCAGGATCGTGAAGGGCGGCATCAGGGTCTTGTCCCGCGCCGGGCTGGTGCCAAGCCGGGTGGCGATATTGGCCGAGACGACGGGGAAGCGGGCCTCGGCCAGCACGTCGGTCAGAAAGCGCAGGCCGTAATCGAATTCGTGGTTGCCCAGGGTCGCCGCGTCATAGCCCAGGGTGTTGAACGCGGTGATCACCGGATGCGCCCGACGCCGCCGGGCCGTGGCGGCATAATCGGCCAGCGGGCTGCCCTGCAGGAAGTCGCCGTTGTCGAACAGCAGGCAGTTGCGCGCCTCGCCCCGCGCCTCGGCGATCTGCTGCGAGATCGCGCCCAGGCCAAGGTCCGCATTGGGCCGGTTGGCGCAATAGTCATATGGCATCACGCTGGCATGCAGGTCGCTGGTCGCAATCAGTCGCAGCGAGGCAAGCGGGCGGCCGACAGGCTGGCCCGAGGTCGCACCGGCGTGCTGGTGTCCGGCCTCGGCCGCGGAATCCCTGGTCTCTGACGAATGGGCAAGTGACGCTGAGGGAACCTGGTACATGAATCTTCCAGCGCCTGGTACGTGTATTGCTCGGTCCTGTTGACCAGGCCTGCATCCAGAAGCAGACCCGGCATCAGGCGATGTATCGTTCCGGTTGTGGCAATGTTAAGGCAAATTGTCGTTATTCCCGTATAGGTTGCAAAGCCTGAGTCGATGGACGTTGATCTTTTCCGCATTGCGACCGAGGCTCGCGCTGGCGGCGCATCCAGCAACGAAGGCCCTTTCGCGATGAAGATGGCAGAGAGCGTGACCTTCGGCGGATCGGGCCTTGATCGACATGCCAGCCTGCGGCGTGATGTCGCGGGACTGGCCGACGCACTGGCGGGTGGCGCCGTCCTGCCGCTGTGGCGCGGCAAGCCCATGATGCAGGGGATGCGGCCCGGCTGGGTTCCGTCCGGCCATCCGGTGCTTGCGCTGGCGGGGCCTCCGGTCTTTCTGGGGATCGAGGACGGGACGCCGCGCTTTGCCGCCGACCTGTCCGACTGGTCGCCCGAAGCCGGGGCCGATGCCCCCGACGCCGGGTTCTTCGACGCCACGGTTCAGCGGCACCCGGCCCTGACCGGCGGCGAAGGCTTCGTCGAGTTGCGCGGGGTCATGACCGATCTGACCGCGCGCGAGGCGGAACTGGTGGTGACGGCCAAGGCGGTGCTGCAATGGCACCGCAGCCACGGCTTCTGTTCGGCCTGCGGCGCAAGGTCCGAGGTGGCGGTGGGCGGTTGGCAACGGTCCTGCCCGGCCTGTGGCGCGCAGCATTTTCCGCGCACCGACCCCGTGGTCATCATGCTTGTCACCCACGGGAATTCGGTGCTTCTGGGGCGCAGCCCGGGCTGGCCAGAAGGCATGTTCTCGCTGCTTGCCGGCTACGTCGAACCCGGCGAGACGATCGAGGCCGCCGTCCGCCGCGAGGTGCAGGAAGAAACCGGCGTCTGCTGCGGCGCGGTCTCGTACCTGGCCAGTCAGCCCTGGCCCTTTCCGGCCTCGCTGATGATCGGTACCCGGACCGAAGCCCTGGGTCGCGACATCCAGCTTGATCCCGAAGAGCTGGAGCAGGCGCTCTGGGTCACGCGGGAAGAGCTGGTCCGCTCCTTCGCCGGCCTTCATCCCGCAATCCGCCCGGCCCGGCACGGATCGATCGCGAATTTCATCTTGCGCAACTGGCTTGCGGACCGGCTTGATTGAAACAATGTAACTGGCAAGCGCGACGCAGAACCGGACCGCTGCCCCAACTGCCGGGAGTGTAGATGAAACTGACCGCTAAAACGGATCTCGAGGTCCCGGCGGCCGCCGTCTTTGCGACGCTGGTCGATCACCCCTTCTGGGAGCGTGATGCCGTGCGCAACGGGGCCGAGGTCGAGCGTCTCCCCGGCACTCCTGCCACCGGGATCGGTGCGGCCTGGAGCGTTCGCGGGCAGTTCCGCGGCAAGGCCCGCAAGGTGCAACTGACCATCACCGAACTGGTCGAGAACCAGCGCGTGGTGCTGGCGCTGGACGGCCCGACGATCGAGGGATTCGCCCGGTTCGAGGTGATGGTCCTGTCCCCGCGCCGCAGCCGGTTGCGGGTCGATGTCGAATTCAAGCCCAAGACCCTTTCGGCGCGGCTGTTCATCAACACCATGCGGCTGGCCAAAGGCCGGGTCCAGGCCAAGTTCGAATCGCGACTGGGCAAGGTCGGCGGGCGGATCAAGGACCGTTACGAACGCAGCCAGGTACAGGCTTAGGCAGGTGCAGGCTTAGGCAGGTGCAGGCTCAGGTCCGGGGCTGGCTCAGGTCTGGGGCTGGCTCAGGTCTGGGGCTGGCCACGCTCGCGGGCGGCGGGGTAGACCCCAAGGATGCGCACTTCCGAGGTGAAGTAGCGCAGCTCCTCCAGCGCCAGTGCGACGTTGGGGTCTTCGGGGTGGCCCTCGATGTCGGCGTAGAATTCCGTTGCCGTGAAGGTTCCGCCGACCATGTAGCTTTCCAGCTTGGTCATGTTCACCCCGTTGGTCGCAAAGCCCCCCATCGCCTTGTACAGCGCTGCGGGAATGTTGCGGACCCGGAAGGTGAAGGTGGTGATCATCATCCCCTCGCCACGCCGGGAATGGTCGGGGTTGCGCGACATGACCAGGAAGCGGGTGGTGTTGTTGGCCTGGTCCTCGATCTGCCGGGCCAGCACGTCGAGACCATAGATCGAGGCCGCAAGCTCGCTGGCAAGGGCCGCCTTCGACCTGTCGCCCGCCTCGGCCACCTCGCGCGCCGCGCGGGCGTTGTCGCTGCTGACCCTGCCGCGGATGCCATGCGCCTTCAGGAAGCCCGCGCATTGCGGCAGGATCACCACATGGCCGTACGCCTCTTTCACCTCGGCCAGCGTCGCCCCCGGCACGCCCAGCAGGTTGACATGCACCCGGACGAAGGCCTCGTCCACGATATGCAGACCCGCGCGCGGCAGCAGCGAGTGGACGTCGGCGACCCGGCCATAGGTCGAATTCTCGACCGCCAGCATCCCCAGATCGACCTCGCCCTTCGCCACCTTGTCCACGACTTCCTCGAAGGTGGTGCTGGGGACCGGCTCGAAATCCGGGCGCGACTGCTGGCAGGCCTGGTGCGAATAGGCCCCGAGTTCGCCCTGAAACGCGATACGACCGGCCATGTGACGTCATCCCCTGTCGAAAATCTGCCCCACGGGGCGTTTCGTCGCGCGTCTACACCTTGAAATCGTACGATGGAAGCGGGTAGATACCGCGCAACCAAAGAGCGCGGGATAGGTGGACCATGTTCGACACGATGACGATGACCAAGGCGGTAGGCGCGGTGTGCGGCTCGCTTCTGGCGCTGATGCTGCTGGGCTGGGCTGCCGACTCGCTCTACACGGTCGGGTCCAAGGGTCACGGCGAGGATGGCGAACTGGCGCAGGCCTACGTCATCGACACCGGCGAAGAAGCGGCCCCGGCGGAAGCCGAAGCCGAGGTCGTCGATGTGGCGGCGCTGGTCGCTGCGGCCGATGCGGTGGCGGGCGAGGCGGTGTTCAAGAAGTGCGTCTCGTGCCACAAGATGGACGGCACTGATGGCGTCGGCCCGCATCTGAACGGCATCGTCGGGCGCAACCACGCGGCCTCGCCGGGCTATGCCTATTCCGATGCGATGGCCGCGCTTTCGGCCGAGCCGTGGACGCCGGAAGCCCTTTATGTCTTCCTGCAGAACCCGAGACGGGCACTTCCGGGCACCAAGATGGCCTTCGCGGGCCTGCCGAAGTCGGAAGACCGCGCCAACGTCATCGCCTACATGGCTTCGATCCCCTGACCTTCTTGCGCCGCAGAACCACGCAAAGCCGCCCCACCCGGGCGGCTTTTCTCTTTTGCTCACGCAAACGCGCGGCCAATCGCGGCATGTTGCCTCGACAAAACGCGAAATAGCATAAATGAATAGCCCAGGCGGCAAGCAGGGAGGCTGACGGATGCGGACAGGCAAGCGGGGGACGGCAAAGGAAAAAGCGGCGCGGGTCAACGTCGGCCCTCTGGTCGCAACCGGGGCGCTGATCGCAGCGCTGGCTGCGTTTGCCCTGCCGGTTCGGGCCGAAACCGTGATCAAGTCGCATGGCATCTCCACCTTCGGCGACCTGGCGCTTCCGGCTGACTTCACCCATCTGCCCTACGTCAACCCCGATGCCCCCAAGGGCGGCGAGATGAGTCAGTGGGCACCGGGCAGCTTCGACAGCTTCAACCCCTATGCCATCGCCGGCAACCCGGCCGCGCTGGCCTCGATCTTCTACGAATCCATCCTGTCGGGCACCGCAGACGACGTCAGCGCCGCCTACTGCCTGCTGTGCGAGACGATGGAATACCCCGAGGATCGGTCCTGGGTGATCTTCAACCTGCGCCAGGACGTCAAGTTCTCGGACGGCTCGCCGATGACGGCGGAAGACGTGCTGTTCAGCTACGAGCTGTTCCGCGACAAGGGCATCCCGGAATACCGCAGCGTGGCCAACGCCAAGTTCCAGTCGGTCGAGGTGCTGGACCCCTACCGCATCAAGTTCACCTTCTCTCCCGGCACGCCGTTCCGCGACATGCCGGGCCAGGCGGGCAGCCTGACGATCTTCTCGAAGAAGCACTACATCGAGAACAACCGCGATCTGGAAAAATCCAGCCTGGAGCCGTTCCTTGGGACCGGCCCCTACGTGCTGGAAAGCTTCAAGCCCGGCCAGCAGGTCATCTACGCGCGCGACCCGGATTACTGGGGCGAGAAGCATCCGCTGAACGTCGGCCAGAACAACTTTGACCGCATCCGCATCGAATACTTCGCCGACGACAACGCTGCCTTCGAGGCGTTCAAGGGCGGGGTCTACACCTTCCGCAACGAAAGCCTGCCGAAGCGTTGGGCGCTGGAATACGAATTCCCCGCGGTCCAGTCGGGCGCCGTGATCAGGGAAGTCCTGCCCTCGGGCAACATCGCCGGCGGCCAGTCGATCATCTTCAATCTCCGCCGCGCGCAGTTTCAGGACCCCCGCGTGCGGGAGGCGCTGGGGCTGATGTTCAACTTCGAATGGTCGAACAGGTCGCTGTTCTACGACCTTTTCGCGCGGGTGAACTCGATCTGGGAAAATTCGGAGATGGCCGCGACCGGCACGCCGACGCCCGAAGAGATCGCGATCCTGCAGCCCCTGGTGGACGAGGGGCTGCTTCCGGCCAGCATCCTGACCGACGAGGTGCGGATGGGCTCGGTCTCGTCGGCGGACAATGCCCTGGACCGCAGGAACCTCCGCCGCGCCTCGCAACTGCTGGACGAGGCGGGCTGGGTCGCAGGCGACGACGGCATCCGTCGCAACGACAAGGGTGAAACCCTGCGGATGGAGATGATCCATTCGCGCACCGACCTGATGCCGGTGATGAACGCCTATGTCGAAAACCTGCGCGCATTGGGCGTGGACGCCAACTTCGACATCATCGACGACCCGCAGTTGCAGCAACGCGCCAGCCCGCCGGACTTCGACTTCGACGCGCTGCCGACCACGGTGGTCAACGGCGGGCTGGAGCCGGGAGGGGTGCTGAAACAGGCCTGGGCCTCGGTCGCCAGGGACAACTCCAGCCGCAACCGGATGGGCTATGCCAACCCGGCGGTGGACAGGCTGCTGGACCAGGTGGAAGCCGCCGCCAGCCGCCAGGACCTGACCACCGTGATCAGGTCGCTGGACCGGGTGCTGCGGTCCGAATTCGTGGTGGTCCCGCGCTACTACAAGAAGGACAACTGGGTCGCCTACTACAACATGTACGAACGACCGGAAAACCTTCCCCCTTATGCAGTGGGCGAACTTGCTTTCTGGTGGTACAACCCTGAAAAGGCCGAGGCGCTGAAGGCCAGTGGCGCGTTGAAGTAACTCAGGAACGGTCGGGGACCTTGGGCGCCTATATCCTTCGCCGCTTGCTGCTGGTGATCCCGACCTTGTTCGGGGTCATGCTGATCAACTTCGCGCTGACGCAATTCGTCCCCGGCGGCCCGATCGAGCAGGTCCTGGCCCGGCTGGAGGGCGAGGGCGACGCGATCCAGAACATCTCGGGCACCGAAGGCGGCGGGGTGCAGGAGGAAGTCTCCGGCTATCAGGGTGCGCGTGGCCTGCCGCCAGAGTTCCTGGCAAAGCTGGAAGTGCAGTTCGGCTTCGCCCGCATCGTCTGCGACGAAGGCTTTGCCGGCGAGCCGTCGATCACCGCGCCGGAATGTCGCAAGGAGCAGATCCCCGCGACCGAACGGTTCTTCATCATGATGGGGAACTACCTGACCTTCGACTTCGGCGAGAGCTACTTTCGCTCCATCTCGGTCGTGGACCTGGTCCTCGAGAAGATGCCGGTCTCGATCACCCTGGGCCTCTGGTCGACGCTGATCGCCTACCTGATCTCGATCCCGCTTGGCATCCGCAAGGCGGTCCGCGACGGGTCGCGCTTCGACACCTGGACCAGCGGCGTCATCATCGCGGCCTACGCGATCCCCGGCTTCCTGTTCGCCATCCTGTTGATGGTGATGTTCGCCGGCGGCAGTTATTTCCAGTGGTTCCCCCTGCGCGGCCTGACCAGCGACAACTGGGAAGAGCTGAGCCTCTGGGGCAAGATCGTCGACTATCTCTGGCACATCACCCTGCCGGTGACGGCGCAGCTTATCTCCTCTTTCGCGGTGCTGACCCTGCTGACCAAGAACAGCTTCCTGGACGAGATCAAGAAGCAGTACGTCCTGACCGCCAGGGCCAAGGGCCTGTCCGAGGCGCGGGTGCTGTACGGCCACGTCTTCCGCAACGCCATGCTGATCGTCATCGCGGGCTTTCCCGGCCTGTTCCTGGGTGTCTTCTTCGGCTCCAGCCTGATCATCGAGGTGATCTTCTCGCTGGATGGCCTGGGCCAGCTTGGCTTCAGGTCCGCCGTCGAGCGCGACTATCCGGTGATCTTCGGCACGCTTTTCGCCTTCGGGCTGATCGGCCTGGTCGTCGGCATCCTGTCCGACCTGATGTATGTGCTGGTCGACCCCCGCATCGACTTTGACAGGCGCGACTGACATGGCCCTCTCGCCCCTGAACCAGCGCCGCTGGCGCAACTTCCAGTCCAACCGCCGCGCCTATTGGTCGCTGTGGATCTTTCTGGTGCTGTACGGCCTTTCGCTCTTCGCCGAGCTGATCGCCAACGACCGGCCGATCCTGGTGCAGTACCAGGGCAGCTACTACACGCCCGTCTTCCAGTTCTACCCCGAGGTGGCCTTCGGCGGCGACCTGCGGACGGAAGCCAACTACACCACGCCCGAAGTGCAGTGCCTGATCATCTCGGGCGGGTCGCTGGACTGCTGGGACGATCCCCGCGGCATCATGGCCGAGGTCGAGGCGCAAGGCACCGCTCTGGGCGAACCCGTGCAGCAGGGCTGGATGGTCTGGCCGATCATCCCCTACAAGTACAACACCATCGTCGACACCGGCGGTGTGGCCCCCGGCCCGCCGTCGGCGCAGAACTGGCTTGGCACCGACGACACCAGCCGCGACGTCCTGGCGCGCGTGATCTACGGCTTCCGTCTGTCGGTCACCTTCGCGCTGATCGTCGTCGCGATGACGTCGATCATCGGCATCGCTGCCGGGGCCGTGCAGGGCTATTTCGGCGGCCTGACCGACCTTCTCTTCCAGCGCTTCATCGAGCTCTGGTCCTCGGTCCCGACCTTGTATGTCATCATCATAATCACCGCGATCTGGGCCAAGAGTTTCTGGTTGCTTGTGGCATTGATGGTCGTCTTCGGCTGGACCGGCCTTGTCGGCGTCGTCAGGGCCGAGTTCCTGCGCGCCCGCAACTTCGAATATGTCCGCGCCGCCAAGGCCTTGGGCGTGTCCGACCTGCAGATCATGTTCCGCCACGTCCTGCCGAACGCGATGGTCGCCACGCTGACCATGCTGCCCTTCGCCATCACCGGCACCATTGCGGGCCTGGCCACGCTGGATTACCTGGGCTTCGGCCTGCCCTCGGACCTGCCGTCGCTGGGCCAGTTGACGCGCCAGGCGCAACAGAACCTGCAGGCGCCCTATCTTGCCTTCACCGCCTTCTTCACCTTCGCCATCATGCTCTCGCTGCTGGTCTTCATCTTCGAAGGCGTCCGCGATGCCTTCGACCCGAGAAAGACATTCAGATGAGATTGGGCCGATGAGCGTCCTTCAGGTCAAGGACCTGTCCGTCAGTTTCCGCCAGGACGGCCGCATCATCGCGGCCGTCAAGCGGGTGTCCTTCACCGTCGACAAGGGCGAGACCGTCGCGCTGGTGGGTGAAAGCGGCTCGGGCAAGTCGGTCACCGCCCTGTCGACCGTGGGGCTTCTGTCCGACAATGCCGAGGTCTCGGGGTCAGTCACCTATCGCGGCGCGCAGATGGTGGGGGCCACCGAGGCCGCTCTGCGCCACATCCGCGGCAACGACATCAGCTTCATCTTCCAGGAGCCGATGACCAGCCTCAACCCCTTGCACACCATCGAAAAGCAGCTGGGCGAAAGCCTGGCGCTGCACCAGGGCCTGAGCGGAGCCGCCGCCCGCGCCCGGATCATCGAGCTTCTGGGCAAGGTCGGCATCCGCGACGTCGAAAGCCGGCTGGGGGCCTATCCGCACCAGTTGTCGGGGGGGCAACGCCAGCGGGTGATGATCGCGATGGCGCTGGCCAACGGGCCGGAGCTTCTGGTGGCGGACGAACCCACCACGGCGCTGGACGTGACGATCCAGGCCCAGATCCTGGACCTGCTGGCCGACCTGAAGCAGGCCGAGGGTCTGAGCCTGCTTTTCATCACCCACGACCTCGGCATCGTCCGCCGCATCGCCGACCGCGTCTGCGTCATGCAGGGCGGCGAGATCGTCGAGCAGGGGCGCACCGCCGAGATCTTCGCCAACCCGCAGCACCCCTACACCCGGAAGCTGCTTGCCGCCGAGCAGAAGGGCGGCCCCGAACCCGTCCCCGCCGGGTCGCAGGAAATCGTGCGGACGCAAGACCTCCGCGTCTGGTTCCCGATCCACAAGGGTCTTCTCCGCCGCACCGTGGGCCATGTGAAGGCGGTGAACGACGCCAACGTGTCGGTCCGCGCGGGCGAAACCCTGGGCATCGTCGGCGAAAGCGGGTCGGGCAAGACCACGCTGGCGCTGGCGATCCTGCGGCTGATCGGCTCGCAGGGAAAGGTCGTGTTCCTGGGCCGCGACATCAGTCGCCTGGACGAGACCTGGGACGGGGGGCCGTCCCGACGCAGCGCCGACAGCGGCCCGAAAGGCTGGGACGAGCTGATCGACGCCGCCCGCGGCGACTTTGCCCGCACCAGGGGCCGCAAGGCGATGCGGGTGATCCGCCGCAACATGCAGGTGGTGTTCCAGGACCCCTATGGCAGCCTGTCGCCGCGAATGACGGTCGAGCAGATCATCGCCGAAGGTCTGGGCGTCCACGGCGTCGAACCCGGCCGCAACCGGACCGAGATGGTGGCCGACATCATGCGCGAGGTCGGTCTCGACCCTGCGATGATGGCCCGCTACCCGCACGAATTCTCTGGCGGCCAGCGCCAGCGCATCGCCATCGCGCGCGCGATGATCCTGCGGCCGCTCTTGGTGGTGCTGGACGAACCGACCAGTGCGCTGGACATGACGGTGCAGGTGCAGATCGTCCAGCTGTTGCGCGATCTGCAGCGGAAATGGGGGCTGGCCTACATCTTCATCAGCCACGATCTGCGGGTGATCCGGGCGATGGCGCACAAGGTCATGGTGATGCAGAACGGCGATGTGGTCGAATCCGGCGATTGCGAGGCCGTGTTTACCGAACCGAAATCCGATTATACGAAGGCTCTGATGGCGGCCGCCTTCGGACCCGGAATGTGAAGCTTCTCTTCGTTCACCAGAACTTTCCCGGCCAGTTCCTGCACCTCGCGCCCGAGATGCAGCGCCTGGGCCATGATGTGCGGGCCCTGACCGACGCCAGCAACGACAAGACCTCGCCGGTGCCGATCCTGCGCTACACCCACAAGCCGCAGGAGGTGGACCCCAAGGCCACCCGCCTTGGCCGCAACTTCACGCTGATGAGCGACCGGGGCGTCTCGGTCGCCCGCCACGCCCGCCGGATGCGGGCCGAAGGCTATGTGCCGGACGTGATCTACGGCCACTCCGGCTGGGGCGAGACGCTGTTCCTGAAAGAGATCTGGCCCGAGGCCAGGCTGCTGGTCTTTGCCGAGTTCTACTATCGCGGCATCGGGGCGGATGTCGGCTTCGACCCTGAATTCCAGGTCCAGGGCTTTGACCAGGTGATGATCGCGCAGTCCCGGGCCGGCTATCTGGCGCAGGCGCTGATCCATGCCGACCGGGGCGTCTCGCCGACCGAATGGCAGGCCAGCACGCATCCCCCCATGCTGCGTCGGCAGCTGGAGGTGATCTTCGACGGGGTGGATTGCGCCCGCCTGACGCCAAACCCGCAGGCGCGCTTTGCCTTGCCCGACGGCCGGGTGCTGGCCCGCGGCGACGAGGTGCTGACCTTCGTCAACCGCAATCTCGAACCCTATCGCGGCTACCACATCTTCCTGCGCGCCCTGCCCGACGTGCTGGCCGCCCGGCCCGACGCGCAGGTGGTGATCGTGGGTGAGGCTGGCGTCAGCTACGGCAGCGCGCCCAAGGACGGCGGCACCTGGAAAGACCTGATCCTGGCCGAGGTCAAGGACCGCATCGACCTGAGCCGGGTGCATTTCACCGGCAAGCTGCCCTATGACCGGCTTGTCGACCTGATGCACGTCTCCCGCGTCCACGCCTACCTGACCTACCCCTTCGTCCTGTCCTGGTCGATGGTCGAGACGATGGCGGCGGGAACACTGGTCATCGGCTCGAACACCGCGCCGGTGGCCGAGGTGATCCGGGACGGGGTCAACGGCAGGTTGGTCGATTTTTTCGATGTCGCAGGCTGGTCCGCTGCGCTGACCGACGCGCTTGCCCGGCCCGAAGCTTACGCGGCGATGCGCGAGGCCGCCCGTCGCGGCATGCGCGACCGCTACGACCTGCGCTCGGTCTGCCTGCCGAAACAGGTGGACCTGCTGACCCGGCTCTCCCGGAGCTGACCCAAAATCCTTCGAAGGATTTTGCAAAAGTTTTCGAAAACTTTTGCGCCCTCAGATCGCAGAGGAGTGCTTGGCCTTCTCGCTGGCATAGGCGTCGAAGGCCCGCGCGATCATCCGGGTCAGGGGGCGCGCGCGGTCGGGGATGTGAAAGCCCGCGTCCGTCACCCGCACCATGTCCCCGAACTCCCCGGCCGCGCGCTGGAACAGTGCCTCGACCCCGGCCGGCGTCACGTCATGGTCGCGCAGAAGCTCGGCGCGCGAGACGAAGAAGTCGCACATCAGCGCCTCGATGATCCGCGCCCGCAGTCTGTCCTCGCCGGTGAAGGCATGCCCCCGATGGGTCGAGAACTGCCCCGCGCGGATCGCCTTGGAATGTTGCGCCGTGCCCGAGGCATTCTGCGCGAACCCTTGCGCGAAGCGGCTGATCGACGAGGCACCCAGCCCGATCAGCGTCGGCGCGGTGTCGTCGGTATAGCCCTGGAAATTCCGCCGCAAGGTCCCGGCCTTCAGGGCGCGGGCCAGTCCGTCCTCGGGCTTGGCGAAATGGTCGATCCCGACCTCGACATAGCCGTCCCACAAGAACAGGTGCCGCGCGGTTTCGAACAGCGACAGGCGTTCTTCGGGCGTCGGCATCTGGTCCGAGGGGATCATCTGCTGCCGCCGGCTCATCCACGGGACATGGGCATAGCCGTACAAGGCCACCCGGTCCGGCGAGAGCGTCAAGAGCTTCTGCACCGAATCTGCGATCCTTGGTCCGGTCTGGAACGGCAATCCGTACAGGATATCGGCGTTCAGGCTTGCGACCCCCCGCGCCCGGATGCGTTCGGCCACGTCTCGGGTCAGCGCATAGCTCTGGTCGCGCCCGATTGCCTTCTGGATCAGGGGGTCGAAGTCCTGCACCCCGATCGAGGCCCGGTTCATCCCCGATGCCGCAAGCGCATCCAGCCGCGCGTCGTCGATCTCGTTCGGGTCGATCTCGACCGAAAACTCCCCGTCCTCGTCCAGGGGCACCACGTCGAAGATCCTGTCCGCCAGATCACGCATCAGGTCCGCCGACAACAGGGTCGGAGTCCCCCCGCCCCAGTGCAGCCGCGACAACCGCACCCCGCGCGGCAGATGGGCCCGCAGCAGCGCAAGCTCGGCCTTCAGCGTCTGGACATAGGCCACCACAGGTCCGTCCGAAGTCGTCCCTTGCGTCCGGCAGGCGCAGAACCAGCACAACCGACGGCAGAAAGGCACGTGTATGTAGAGCGAAACTGCGCTATCCTCGGGTATCGCCTCGATCCAGCGGACAAACTCCGATGGGCCGATGTCCGACCCGAAGTATGGGGCCGTCGGGTACGACGTGTAGCGCGGGACGCGTGCGTCGAATAGCCCAAGCCGGGCGAGTTGCGGGTCGTGGGTCATGCGGCTACGGTAGAAAACGTGTCAAGGTTGCTCCTTGACTCAGATCAAGGGACTGGAAAGCCGATGCACGATCACTCGGTTCATGTTCAGTGTGGCGATTGTCCGATCCGGCATCGCGCAGTCTGCGCGCGCTGTGAAACGGACGAGCTTTCGCAGCTGGAGCAGATCAAGTATTATCGCAGCTTCCAGGCGGGTCAGACCGTCATCTGGTCCGGGGACCGGATGGAGTTCGTGGGCTCGGTGGTCAGTGGCATCGCGTCGCTGACCCAGACGATGGAGGATGGCCGTCGCCAGATGGTTGGGCTGCTTCTGCCGTCCGATTTCGTCGGCCGACCGGGCCGGCCCATAGCTGCCTTCGACGTGACCGCCAGCACGGATCTTGTGATGTGCTGCTTTCGCAAGAAGCCCTTCGAAGAGTTGATGTCCGCCACCCCGCACATCGCCCAGCGTCTTCTGGAGATGACGCTGGACGAGCTGGACGCCGCGCGGGAATGGATGCTGCTTCTGGGGCGCAAGACCGCACGGGAAAAGATCGCCTCGCTGATCTCGATCATCGCCCGCCGCGACGCGGCGCTGCATGCGCGCAAGAGATCCGGCCCTCTTGCGGTCAACCTGCCGCTGACCCGCGACGAAATGGCGGACTACCTGGGGCTGACCCTGGAAACCGTCAGTCGCCAGATTTCCGCGCTGAAAAGGGACGGGGTCATCACGCTGGAGGGCAACCGCCACGTCTCGATCCCCGATCTTGACCGCCTGCTGGAGGAAGCGGGAGATGACAGCGACGGTGGGATGCTGGTCTAGGTGCCGCCCGCCGCAGCGGCGATGTCGTCACCGACCGCACCCTTGCGGGCAACCCGCTGGCAACGCCGCAATGCCAAGGTCCGGGCCGTCGGGCAGCAGGTGGACAAGGTAAGGCAGGGTGGGCGGAATCGCCCACCTTACGCTTGCGCCAAGCCTATCCCACTCGCGCGAAGCTGTCTGCCGAGGACCAGGCCCAGGCCTGGGCAAAGCGTGGCGACGATGCGGGGTCCGCTGTCAGCTGGCCGGGGGCCAACTGCTCATACTGCTCGGCCAGCGAGATCACCCTGTCCGCGGAGGACCGCCGCAGGAAATGGTGCGGCTTCAGCTCTGCGGGGTGGGCGACCCCCGCCGCCGCCACCAGCTCGGCCAGAGCATGCAGAGTGTTGCGCTGGAAGCTTGCCACCCGCTCTGCCTTGTCCGGCACCACGATTGCCCGCTGCCGGAGCGGGTCCTGCGTCGCGACCCCCGTGGGGCAAGCGCCCGTGTGGCAGGACTGCGCCTGGATGCAGCCGACCGCGAACATGAACCCGCGCGCCGCGTTGCACCAGTCGGCCCCCAGCGCCATGACGCGCGCGATGTCGAAGGCCGAGGTGATCTTGCCGCTGGCCCCGATCTTCACCCGGTCCCGCATCCCGATCCCGACCAGCGCGTTGTGGACGAAGCTGAGGCCGTCGCGCAGCGGCATGCCGACATGATCCATGAACTCCAGCGGGGCGGCACCCGTGCCGCCTTCCTTGCCGTCGACCACGATGAAGTCGGGCGTGATGCCGGTCGCCAGCATCGCCTTGCAGATCGCCATGAACTCCCACGGGTGGCCGATGCACAGCTTGAACCCGGCGGGTTTGCCGCCCGACAGATCCCGCATCTGCGCCACGAATTGCAGCAGGCCGATCGGCGTGGAAAAGACGGCATGCGAGGCCGGCGAGACGCAGTCCTGCCCCATCGGCACGCCCCGGATGCGCGAGATCTCTTCGGTCAGCTTGGCGGCGGGCAGAACCCCGCCGTGGCCGGGCTTGGCACCCTGCGACAGCTTCAGTTCGACCATGCGGATCTGCGGGTCCGACGCGGCCTCGGCAAATTTTCCGGGGTCGAACCCCCCGTCCGCCGTCCGCGCCCCGAAGTAGCCCGAGCCCAGTTCCCACACCAGATCGCCGCCATGCTCGCGGTGGTAGGGCGAGACCCCGCCTTCGCCCGTGTCATGGTAGAAGCCGCCCGCCCTGGCCCCCTTGTTCAGCGCCCGGATCGCATTGGCCGAGAGTGAGCCATAGCTCATCGCGGAAATGTTCAGCAGGCTTGCGGAATAGGGCTGCGCACAGCTTGCCCCGACAGTCGTGCGCAGCCTGTCATGCGCCAGGGCAGGCTGCGGGGCGATGGAATGGTGCAGCCATTCGTAGTGCTGCTGGTAGACGTCGTACTGGGTGCCGAAGGGCCGCTTGTCGAGGTCACGCTTGGCCCGCTGATAGACGATCGCCCGCTTGTCGCGGGGGAAGGGCGCGCCGTCCTTGTCGCCTTCGAAGAAGTATTGCCGCATCTCGGGGCGGATCGCCTCAAGCAGGAAGCGCAGATGCGCGGCGACCGGATAGTTGCGCAGGACCGCGTGACGGGTCTGGCGCAGGTCATGCAGGCCAAGCAGCACCGAAGCGAGGCAGAGACCTGCCGCCGGCAGCAGCCACCAGGTCTGGCCGGGGAAGCGCGCCATCAGCACGGCCGCCAGGACCACAAGGATCGCAGGCCAGGTGATCATGGCATAGCGCAGCGTGAAGATCGTCGACAGCATTCCGGCCCCCGGCTTCGGTCGGACCAGAGTTAACCACCAAGCTTGACACTTGCTTAACGCCCGTCAGAACGGCACGGGGGCCGCAAAACTGACCCAGTCGCCCGTCGTGGGATGGTGCAGGCCCAGTGTCTCGGCATGCAGCATCAGGCGGGCGTGGTCGGCCAGTGTCTCGGGCGCGTAGATCTGGTCGCCCAGGATCGGGTGGCCCAGCGCCAGCATGTGGACGCGCAGCTGGTGGCTGCGCCCGGTATGCGGTGTCAGACGGACGCGGGTTTCCCGGTCGCTGCGGTCAAGGACCTGCCAGTCGGTGACGGCGGGGCGGCCCTTCACCGGGTCCACCTTCTGGCGCGGGCGGAAGTCCCAGTCGCTGCCCAGCGGCAGGTCGACAGTGCCGCTGTCGGGCTCCAGGCGGCCTTTCAGCCGGGCGACATAGGTCTTCCGGGCGCGCCGGTGCTCGAATTCCTGCCCCAGAAAGCCCTGGGCCTGCTTGGTGCGGGCGAAGATGATCACGCCGCTGGTGTCGCAATCCAGCCGGTGCACCGTCAACGCATTCCAGCGCGCCGCCTGCAGGCGGGAGATCAGGCAGTCCTGCCGGTTTTCCAGCTTGCCCGGCACGGTCAGCAGACCCGCGGGCTTGTCGATCACGATGATCGCCGCGTCCTCGTGCAGGATCTGCAGCGGAGTGTCCGGCGGGTCGTAGGCGAAATCCGGGATGAGCGAGGGCTTATGCAACCGTGTGGCCTTCGGCCGTCAGGCGCGCGTGCAGGTGGCGGATGTGGGCGGGACCAACCTCGCAGCAGCCGCCGATCAGGGTTGCCCCTTGCGCCACCCAGCCAAGCGCGAAGTCGGCATAGCGTTCGGGCGACAGGTCGTGGCGGGCGCAGTAATCGGGGGCGCTGGTGCCGTGGCGGTGCGGCGTGATCTCGGAAAACCCGTTGGCATAGGCGCCGAAGGGCAGGCCGAGGGGCTTCAGTTCCGCCAGCGCCGCCGCCATCGCCTCGGGCATCGAGCAGTTGGCCAGGACGGCGTCGGCGGGGGTTTCCGCCAGGACCTCGGCCAGGGCCGAGACAGGCTCGCCCGAGCGGAGGCGGGTGCCGTCGCGGTCCTGCACCGAAACGGAAAGCCAGACCGGGCGGTCGGTCGTCCGCGCGCCTTGCAGCGCGCCGCGGGCGAGGTCCAGCGACGAGATCGTCTCGATCAGGATCACGTCGACATGGGCGGCGAGGATGCGGGCCTTTTCGGCATAAAGCGCCGCGGAAACCTGGATCGGCGGGGTCAGGTCGGGACGGTAGCTTTCGCCCAGGGGACCCATCGACCCGGCGATCCTCCCGCGCCCGGCGGCAGCGCGGGCCTCGTGCGCTTCGGCCAGGGCGCGCAGGTGCAGCGCATGGTAAAGCGCGTCCAGGCCATGCGGCAGAAGGCGGTCGTGCAGGATGTTGTAGGTATTCGTGGTGGCAAGGCTGGCGCCGGCAGCAAAATAATCCGCATGGATGGCACGGACGAGGCCGGGGTGGTCAAGCATCACCCGCGTCGCCCAAAGCGGTCCGGGGTCAGCACCGGCGCGGGCGATCAGCTCCTGGCCCATGCCGCCGTCGAGAAGGGTGATCTCGGTCATCTTGCGTCCTGTCGTTGCGCCAGTGGCTGGCCCCGGAGCGTTTCACACCCTCCGGACCTCGGGTGGGATATTTGCACAAGGATGAAAGCGCAACTCGGTCGGATGGTCAGGTCGCGTCATGGAACACCTCGGCAAGAAGGGGGACGAGCCAGTCCTCGTCGTCCCTGGTGAAGGCGGCGGGGGTGTCGCTGTCAAGGTCGAGCACGCCGAGAAGCCTGCCCTGGCCGTTCCAGACCGGGAGGACCAGTTCGGATTTCGTCGAGGAGGAGCAGGCGATGTGGCCGGGGAAGGCCTCGACATCGGGCACGTTCTGGATCTGGCCGGTGCGGGCGGCGGCCCCGCAGACCCCGCGCGAAAACGGGATCACCAGGCAGCCGTGGCCGCCCTGGTAGGGCCCGATCTTCAGCAGGTCCGGCGCGGTGACGCGGTAGAACCCCGTCCAGTCGCAGAACGGGTGGCTGTGGTGGATCTCGCAGGCGACCGTGGCCATCAGCGCGACGGTGTCCGTCTCGCCTTGAGTCAGGGCGCGGATCGCCTGGGTGATCGCGGTGCGGTCGACCGTCTGGGCGGGGTCAGTAGCCAAGGGCGCAGCCGTCCTTTCTTGGGTCAGAGGCTCCGACCAGCAGGTCGCCGTCGATCCGGATCGCCTGTGCGCCGCCAAGCGGGGTGTCCGGGATGACGACCTTGTGGCCCATCGCGGCAAGTTCGCTGCGGACCTGGTCGGAATAGCCGCGCTCGACCTCCATCCCCTCGGGGCCCGAGAAGCAGCGCGGCGCGTCGATTGCCGCCTGCGGGTCCATGCCGAAATCGGTGAGATTGCTGACAAAGCGGGCATGGCCGCAGGGCTGGTAGGCCCCGCCCATCACGCCGAAGGGCATGGTCACGCGGCCGTTCTGCCGGATCATGCCGGGGATGATCGTGTGCATCGGCCGCTTGCCCGGTCCGGCCTCGTTCGGGTGGCCCTGTTGCAGGGTGAAGCCCGCGCCGCGGTTCTGGAAGTTGATCCCGAACTTCGACGAGGCCAGCCCCGCGCCGAAGCCCCAGAAGATCGAGTAGATCAGCGACACCGCCATCCGGTCGCGGTCGACCACGGTGATGTAGATCGTGTCGCGATGCACCGCCTCGGTCAGGGGGGCGGCGGCGGGCATGGCGCGTTTCGGGTCGATCAGCCCGGCCAGTCTGGCCGCCGTGTCGGGCGCCAGCATGTGGGCAAGCCGGGTCGTGTGGTCGGGGTCGGCGATGAAGCGGTTGCGGGCGTCGTAGGCCAGCTTCGTGGCCTCGGCCTCGATATGGGCGCGTTGGGTTCCGAAGGGGTCCATCGATTTCAGGTCGAAATGCTTGAGGATGTTCAGCAGCAGGATCGCCGTCGCGCCCTGGCCGTTCGGCGGGTGCTCGACCAGATCGACCCCCTGGTAGGGACCCGAGACCGGAGTGGCATAGTCGCAGGCGGTGGCGGCAAGGTCGTCCAGACTGTGGGTGCCGCCCAGGGCCTGCAACGAGGCGATCATGTCCTCGGCCACCTCGCCTTCGTAGAACCCGGCGCGGCCCTGCTGCGCGATGCGGCGCAGCACCTCGGCCTGGCCGGGGGCGCGGAAGACCTGGCCGACGGTCGGGGCCTTGCCGTTCAGCGTGTAGAAGTCGCGGGCGGCACCCTTCAGGCAGGGCAGGTCGTCGGCCCAGTCGAAGGCGACGCGGGGGGCGACGGGGATGCCTTCCTCGGCGTAGTGGATCGCGGGGGCCAGAACCTCGGCCAGCGACTTCAGCCCGTAGTCGGCGTTCAGGCGGCAGAAGGCGTCGACGGCGCCGGGCAGGGTGACCGATTCGATGGCCTGGATCGGCATCGCGGTCAGGCCCCTTGCCCGAAGGTCATTGGCCGCAAGCCCACCGGGCGCGCGGCCCGACCCGTTCAGGGCGACGATTTCCTCGGTCCCGGCGGGTTTCAGCAGCACGAAGCAGTCGCCGCCGATGCCGGTCATCTGCGGCTCTGCGATCCCCAGGACCAAGGCCCCGGCGATGGCCGCGTCGGCTGCATTGCCGCCCGATTTCAGCACCTCGATCGCGACCTGGGCCGCGATGGGATGCGAGGTGGCGCAGATGCCGTTGCGGGCATAGACGGCCGAGCGGCCGGGCAAGTGAAGGTCGCGCATCATCAACCCCGTGTCTGATGCCACGAAGCTAGGCCGCAGCCGGGACGAAGCCAAGGCCAGAAACGACCCCTGACATCCAGGAGAGGGTGGGACTGAGGATCCGGATGCCAGGGGGCAGCGTGACGCCGCAGGACTGGTTTGGCCGACCGCCCCGCCCAGGGTGGGACGACTTGATGGCAGGCTTGCGACAAGTCGCTAGAATGCGAACAGTCTAGCCGTCCTGCGCCAGAAGGAAGCTGAGCCGGTTGCTGCCGCCGGTCCTGACATAGGTCAGGTCGCGGGTCAGCCGGCGGATCAGGTGCCAACCGAACCCGCCTTCCGGCTGCCTTTCAAGCCGGGTTTCGACTGCGGGCAGCTTGCCTTCGGGCAGCTTGCCGCCCGGCATGGCCAGACCGTGGTCCACCACCAGGCAGTGGATGCCCCCAGCCACCGGGATCAGCGTGACCGACACCGGACCCGGCCCGTCAGGATAGGCGTGTTCCACCAGGTTGTTCAGCACCTCGGCCAGCACAATCTCGGCCGTGCCGCGGGCATCCGGCGACAGGGAGCGCAACGGTTGCGCGGCAAGCATCCGCGCCAGGCTGTCCCGGACAGCAAGAGGACTGGCCAGGAAGGCCAGGTGCAGCCTGCCCGCCGTTCCGTCCTGATCAGGCGCTGGCAGCATGCGAAACGGCAACTTCGACCGAGGGGTGGATCGTGAAGATGCTGTCCATCCGGGTCAGCCGAAAGACCTTTTCGACCGTGGGGGTCAGGCCGGCGAGTTCCAGCACCCGGTCGGGACCGAGAAGCTTCTTCACCGCCACGATCGCGCCAAGCCCCGACGAATCGAGGAACTGGACGCGGGCAAGGTCCAGCACCACGCGATCAGGTCCCGCCTGGGTGATGTCGCGCATCTTTTCCTTGAACTGGATCGCCGTCGCGGCGTCGATCCTGTCGTCGATCACCGAAACCGACATCACCTTGGGCCGTGTCTGAGTCTGCAGTTGCATGGAGCACCCCTTTGCTTGCGTTTCCTGCAGGCTAGGGGCAAAGGGTGAACAAGTGGTAAGCGTCTGCCGGTCAGTTCAGCTGGAAGGTCACCGGATAGCGACCATCCTCGAAATCGCCGAACAGATCGCCAAGATCGGGGTGATCCACCGGCTCGCCGGTTTCGTCGGGGACCAGGTTCTGCTCGGACACATAGGCCACGTAGTAGCTTTGACCGTTTTCGGCCAGCAGGTGATAGAAGGGCTGGTCCTTCGAGGGGCGGCTGTCTTCGGGGATGTTGTCGTACCATTCCTCGGTGTTGGAAAACATCGCATCGACGTCGAACACCACACCCCGGAACGGATGCTTCCGATGACGGAGCACCTGCCCGATATGGTACTTGGCGTGCGTCGTCTGCATCTGACAATCTCCCGGATTTTCTTTACGCTCTTGCAACGAAACTGTCCACTTTGACACGCCACTGTGAGGGAAACAGTCTGTGGGCCAGACCCCTACAGTTTGGCGCCACAAAGTCTGGCACCTCGCGGGTTTCTGATCTGCGGTGTCGGCAATGCCCATTTCATCCCCGCGCCGAATAAGCTAAAGTTGCCACAAAAGAAAAGTGCACGAGGGGCAAATGAGCAGGTTTCTCCGTGCGTCGATGATGGTTCTTTGTCTTGCGTCCTGCGGGGGCGGGGGCAACTTCTCGGCGCCGAGGCAGTTGGACGATGCATGCGCGATCATCCGCGAGCGGCCGCAATATCTGCGGGCGATGGAGCAGACTGAACGCCGCTGGGGCATCCCGGTGCATGTCCAGATGGCCACGATCCACCAGGAATCGAAATTCATCGGCAACGCGCGCACGCCGCACACCTTTGCCCTGGGCGTGATCCCGATGGGGCGGCAAAGCACGGCCTTTGGCTATAGCCAGGCGCTGAACGGCACCTGGGAGGAATACCAGGCCAGCGCGGGCAGCAGGCGGTCCAAGCGCGACGACATCGGCGATGCCACGGATTTCATGGGCTGGTACATGGACCAATCCGCGCGCTCGCTGGGGATCTCGAAATCGGATGCCCGGTCGCAGTACCTGGCCTATCACGAGGGGCGGACGGGCTATTCCAACCAGTCCTACCTCAACAAGCCCTGGCTGGTGGAAGTGGCCGCCAGAGTGGGCTCACGGGCTGAAATGTACCGCGAACAACTGGCCTCTTGCCGGTGATCTGACCGGGGTGATCTGACCGGAGTGATCTGACCGGAGCGATCTGACCGGGGTGATCTGATCGGGCGGTGGGCGGATCGCCCACCCTACGCCTGCGCCCTGCGACGGGTCAGTTCCCGCGCCGTGCCGTCTCGGCAGTGATGTCGAACAGGCTGGCGCGCATCTGGCCGCCCTTCTTCATCTCGCCCAGGATCACCGTGGTCTGAGCGCCGAGGTCGTCGGTGATGATCCACTGACGCAACTCGACCGGGTTGTCGGTGAAGACAAGCTCGATCGTGCCGGTGTCGGGGTTTTCCGGGTCCTGCGCGGTCACACGGGTCGACGTGCCGTCATCGCTGTGGCCAACCACCATCTTCGCCCGGCCAAGATCGATGTCCCTGGCAAGGATCAGGTTCAGCGGCGTGCGCTTCAGCGGATACTGTTCCGGCGGCTGGTTCGACTTGGAGTCGAAGATCGCGACTTGCTGGCCGCCCGCGATCACCAGGCTGCGGTCCGGCGGCGCATATTCAAAGCGCACCCGGCCCGGGCGGTTGATGTAGATCTTTCCGGTCGAGATCGTCCCGTCCGAGTTTACCTGGGTGAAGTCGGCTTCGAGGGTGGTCAGCCCGTTCAGATAGGACGACAGGGTCGCGAGCGAGATCTTCTCGGCCGCCGCGGGCAGCGGCAGCAGGAAGGCGAGCGGGGCCAGAAGGGCAAGACGACGGTTCATGCGGTCAATATAGCGATGACGGGCGCGGGATGCACCCCCGGCCACACTCTGTTGCAAGGGCCTGCCGAGGGCGTGAAGCCGCGTGAAGCGCAATCCTGTGGTGGTCTTGTGAAAGTGGGAAAGAATGTTGCAAGATTCCCGAAAATCTTCGCAAGATATTCGATGTATCTGCGCTGGCATGGCCAAAATCTCCAGAAAATCCCGCCGCATCCGCGATATCTTCCGTGCAAGTGAAAAGCTGGATCGGGATGGGTCGGATGAAGATCGTGGTGCTGGGCGCGGGTGTGATCGGGGTGACGTCGGCCTGGTATCTGGCCAAGGCCGGGCACGAGGTCACGGTGATCGACCGCCAGCCCGCAGCGGCGCTTGAGACGTCCTTTGCCAATGCCGGCGAAATCAGCCCTGGCTATTCCTCGCCCTGGGCCGCCCCCGGCATCCCGATGAAGGCGCTGAAGTGGATGTTCATGGAGCATGCGCCGCTGATCATCCAGCCCAGGCCCGACTGGGCAAGGCTGTCCTGGATGGCGCGGATGCTGATGAACTGCACCTCGGAAGCCTATGCCGTCAACAAGTCGCGCATGGTGCGGCTGGCGGAATATTCCCGCGATTGCCTGATGGAACTGCGGGCCGAAACGGGGATTTCCTACGACGAACGCATGCAGGGCACCTTGCAACTCTTCCGCACCGAAAAGCAGGTGGCGGCGGCGGAAAAGGACATCGCGGTCCTGCAGGCCGACGGTGTCCGGTTCGAGGTGCTGGATGCCGACGCCTGCATCGCTGCCGAGCCGGGCCTGGCTGGGGCCAAGCACAAGATTGCCGGTGGCCTGCGGTTGCCGGGGGATGAAACCGGCGACTGCTTCAAGTTCACCCAATCCCTTGCCGACATGGCAAAGGCCTTGGGCGTCACCTTCCGTCATGGCGTCAGCATCGACCGGCTGGAAGCGTCGATGGGCCGGATCACCTCGGTCCATACCTCGGAAGGCCGCGTCACTGCCGATGCCTTCGTCGTGGCGCTGGGGTCATATTCACCGATGCTGCTGCGTGAGTTCGGCATCAAGCTGCCGGTCTATCCGGTCAAGGGCTACTCGATCACCGTTCCGATCGTGGACGTCACCCGCGCGCCGGTGTCGACCGTGATGGACGAGACGCACAAGATCGCCATCACCAGGCTTGGCGACCGCATCCGCGTCGGCGGAATGGCCGAGATCGCCGGCTTCGACACCAGCCTTCCGCCCAGGCGCCAGGCCACGCTGACCCATTCGGTCGAGGACCTGTTCGGCGGCGCGGGCGACCAGTCAAGGGCGCAATTCTGGAGCGGCCTGCGCCCGATGACGCCGGATGGCACGCCCATCGTCGGTCGCTCGCCGATCCAGAACCTGTTCCTGAACACCGGCCACGGCACCTTGGGCTGGACGATGGCGGCGGGCTCGGGCCGGGTGCTGGCCGACATCGTCAGCGGCCGCCGGGCCGGGATCGAGACCGCCGACCTTGGCTACGCCCGCTACCTGCGCGACGGTCGCAAGGGCCGACGTCCGCAGTCGGGGATGCCGGTTCCGGCATAGACCCGCCGGCCCCCGCACCGTAACCAAGGGTTGCATCGCGCGGCCTGGCCTCGCTGATGTGGCGAGCCGCACTACCCACTGGATTCAAAAGCAATTTCGGCGCACAATAGGGCATGCGTCGGCAGCGGGGAATGCAGTCGTGACAGCAGAGCGAAACGGACTTATCGACTATGGCCGGTTCGCTGCAGCGCTGGGACTGGTCTGGTTCTTCACCCAGGCGCCCGGCAATCGGATCGCCTATCTTTCGGTGCCGTTCCTGCTTGTCGTCCTGACCTTGCCGATCACGGGCACCATCGCGGCCAAGGCGCGGCGGCTGTTGCTGCCCTTCCTGATCTGGTCGCTGGTCTTTGCCGTCGTGCAGACGGCGTTCACGCTGAAGACGAACGCCCCACCCTTCGGCTGGTGGGAAGATTACATGCTGCTGACCGGCACCTGGTACCACCTGTGGATCCTGCCCTTCGCCTTCCTCGCCGCGGTCCTTGCGCCGTGGTTCCAGCACCCGCTCGCCTCGCTTGGGACCGCGCTTCTGGTCGCGCTGCTCATGGCGGCAGAGGGCACCCCCGAAGCCTTTCCTTTCGGACTGTGGAGCTTCGGCATCATTCCGATCATCGTCGGCATCGCCTTCTTCGCCTGGGGTTGGCGCCTGGCGGTCGTGACGCTGCTGCTCAGTGCGATGATCCTGTTCCTGGGGCGCCCCGCGCCGGACAACATCACCATCCTGGTCGGCACCGCGCTGGCCCTTACGTGCATGTCGATCCACCTGCCTGCCACGCAGACGTCGGACTGGTGTGGCCGGATGTCGACCTGGATCATCCTGTCTCACCCGCTGGCGATCATCATCGGACAGTCACTTCGGATCACCTGGGTCGAGCTGGCGCTGTTTTCCGTCGTGGTCAGCGTTATTCTGGCCCAGGTCCTAGAGCTGGCGACGCACGGCACCCGACGCGCGCAGCTGGAGCCGTCCTGACGGCTAAAGCCGGACCGACAGCGCAACCCGCCGCAACTGAACCCTGGCCAGACCGGGGTTGGCGGTTTCCCCGTCCATCGTCACGCAGAGAAAGGCCTTCGGCGACTGGGGCAGGGGGCGGATCAGCAGGACACTGCGGCCCAGAGTCACCAGGATGTCCTCGACACTGTCGTCGACCAGGTCCATCGCCCGCAGGTGCGCCCGGCCCAGACCGACCGCTGCGGCCATCACGGCTTCATGGTCGTGCAAGGCCTCGTCCTGCTCTGCCGCCAGCACATGCCCGGTCGCGCTGTCCACCAGCCAGGCGCCGACGAAGCCGCTGACCCGCCGCAGACCCGAGAGGTCGGCCTCGGTCCCGCGCAGGAAGGTGCGGCGCGGTCGGATGGGGAGTGGCGCTGGCCAGGCCGCCGGGACCGGGGCGCGAGCCGCGACCTCAGCGGCCGCGCCCGTCGGCACCAGCCGGCGCAGCAGCACCACCTTGCGGTCCTTGGCTTCGGGCTGCGGCAGGACGCGCTGCCACTCCTCGGCCTGCTGGAACCGTGCTGCGGGTATCACGGCCATCGCCCGGTCGATGCTTTCCAGAAACCCCGCCGGATAGCCCGCGACCCGTCCTGCCAGGGGGCGGCAGGGGTCGGGCCGCTTTTCCGCCTTCGCCGACAGCCGCGACTGGCAATTCTCGGGCGCGCTGCCGGTGATCGCGTGGTACAGCGAGGCCGCCAGCGAATAGATGTCGCTCCACGGTCCCGAATTCCCGCCCGCTGCGTACAGCTCATGCGGGGAATAGCCGTCCTTCACCACGCTTAGCCCGGAATATTTCTGCGCCTCGCCCGCCGCGCTGCGCCGCGCCGCGCCAAAGTCGATCAGGATCGGCTCGCCATCGGGGGTGACGAAGATGTTGTCCGGCGAGATGTCGCAATGCAGCAGCCCCCGCCCGTGGATGTAGCCGATGGCCGAGACCAGCTTGCCCGCGATGGTCACGATCTGGTCGGGCGCAAGGGTCGCCTTCTTCTCGTCCACGATCTCCAGCAGATCATGGCCGCGGATATAGTCCATCGCCATGTAGGCGGTGTCATTGTCCTCGAAGACCTGATGCACGCCGACGATGTTGGGGTGCTTCAGGCCGGCCAGGCTGCGCGCCTCGTTCAGGAAGCTCTTGACGATCCGCTGCATGTGGTCGCGGGTGGACAGCGACCGCGCGCGGACCCTGGTCTGCGTCCGGCGGCAGAAGGTGGACGAGAAACATTCCTTGATCACCACCTCGCGGTCCAGGCTGTCCTTCGCCAGATAGGTGATCCCGAACCCGCCGCTGTTGATGTAGCGCAGGATGCGGTACTGGCCGTGAAACAGCGAGGTGCCGGGCAGAAGCTCGTCGCTCAGGTCCGCGCGGTTCAGCGTATCGGACGTGTCAAATGCCATGTTCCAGGGGCCCCCTTACCCCAAGACGCAAACGCCGGCCCCACTGCAGCACCATGTCGATTCTGTGGCGAAAACCGGACACGATTTACAACCTGAGGTTGTGGTGAGATTCGGGCTGGATTGAGGCGCGATTGTGTCCGAAATGCCCAAATGCTTAAGGCCCGCCGGAGCCACCCGGCAGGGCCTGTGTCTTGGGTGCGCTTTGGGCGGTCTAGCGTTCCTCGACCAGGATCTCGCGCTTGCCGACGTGGTTGGCGCGGGTGACGACGCCTTCCTCTTCCATCTGTTCGACCAGACGCGCGGCCTTGTTGTAGCCGATGCCCAGTTTCCGCTGGATGTAGCTGGTCGAGCACTTGCGGTCCCGCGCCACGATCGCCACGGCCTGGTCGTACAGCGTGTCATCGCCTTCCGAGTTCAGCCCCAGCACGGCGTCGATCTCGTTGTCACGCTCGTCCTCCGGCCCTTCGACGACGCCCGACATGTAGACCGGCGGCCCGAAGGATTTCAGGTGGTTGACGATCTCCTCGACTTCCTCGTCGCTGACGAACGGTCCGTGGATCCGGGTGATCTTCGCCCCGTTGCCCATGTAAAGCATGTCGCCCGCGCCCAGCAGCTGCTCTGCGCCCTGTTCGCCCAGGATGGTGCGGCTGTCGATCTTGGACGTCACCTGGAAGGAAATCCGCGTCGGGAAGTTCGCCTTGATCGTGCCGGTGATGACATCGACCGAGGGCCGCTGCGTCGCCATGATCAGGTGGATGCCAGACGCCCGCGCCATCTGCGCCAGGCGCTGGATGCAGGCTTCGATCTCCTTGCCCGCGACCATCATCAGGTCGGCCATCTCGTCGACGATGACGACGATATAGGGGAAGGGCTGCGGCGCGAATTCCTCGGTCTCGAACACCGGATCGCCGGTTTCCTCGTCAAAGCCGGTCTGGATCGTGCGCTTGAACATCTCGTTCTTCGACAGCGCCTCGCGGACGCGGCCGTTGTAGCCCTCGATGTTGCGCACACCCATCTTGGACATCTTGCGATACCGTTCCTCCATCTCGCTGACGACCCACTTCAGGGCGACGACCGCCTTCTTCGGGTCGGTGACGACGGGCGACAGCAGATGCGGGATGCCGTCATAGACGGAAAGTTCCAGCATCTTCGGGTCGATCATGATCAGCCGGCATTCCTCGGGCGTCAGCTTGTAAAGCAGGCTCAGGATCATCGTGTTGATCGCCACCGACTTGCCCGACCCCGTGGTCCCGGCGATCAGCAGGTGCGGCATCTTGGCCAGGTTGGCCACCACCGGCTCGCCGCCGATGTCCTTGCCCAGGGCCAGCGGCAGCCGCATCTGGCTGTCGCCGAAGTCGCGGGCCGACAGGATTTCGCGCAGCACGACCTTCTCGCGGTGGGCGTTCGGCAGTTCGATGCCGATCACGCTGCGCCCCGGAACGGTCGAGACGCGGGCCGACAGGGCCGACATCGACCGCGCGATGTCGTCGGCCAGCCCGATCACCCGGCTGGCTTTCAGGCCCGGAGCGGGTTCCAACTCGTACATGGTGACGACCGGGCCGGGACGGACCGCGGTGATCTCGCCCTTGACGCCATAGTCATCGAGGACGCTTTCCAGCATCCGGGCGTTCTCTTCCAGCGCCTCGTCCGACAGCTGCATGCCCTGCACCTTGACCGGAGTGGTCAGCAGGTTCAGCGGCGGCAGCTCGTAGACTTGCGCCGGCTCATCGAAGCGCAGCGCGGGCTGGCTTTCCGCCATCGCCTGCCGGGATGGGGCCGCCTTCTTCACCGCGTGCTGCACCACGGCCTTGCGGTCGGGTGCAAAGGCCATCGGGCGGGCGGGGGGCAGTTCGTCCTCCAGCTCGTCCAGCGGGTAATCGTCCAGATCGTCCCTGTCGTCCCAGGCCGGCTCCTCGGTGTATGCCAGCGGTTCGTCCTCTTCGACCTCCGCCTCCCAGGCCGGGGCAGCCACCGGCGGGGCGGTCCGGGGCAGGGGGCGCGTGTCGGCCATCAGGACCACAGGCCCCTTCGGCCGCATGACCGGCGGCTCCACGCGGGCGGCAGTCGGCAGCGGCGGCGGAGCCACCGGGAAGTCCGGCGTCCGCTTGACGCGGGTGCGGATCACGTCGGAAATCCGCGCCTTGATCCGGTCCTCCTGCGGCATCGAATCGTTCCAGGTCGGCTCGACCTCGACCAGCTCGGGCTCGGGCTGGGCCTTGCGGCGCAGACGCTCCAGGAGACCCAGCTTCTCCTTGACGGGGGCGGGGGCATAGTCCGGTTCCGGGGCATGGCGCGGCTCGGACCGCACTGACGCA
>Ga0208735_100165_pt1 | contig 38220 bp, 39 predicted proteins | sample Subbio12Aug_8Aab_FD_184829 | JGI IMG/M metagenome (GOLD analysis project Ga0208735, IMG submission 184829) | Serpentinite rock and fluid subsurface biosphere microbial communities from McLaughlin Reserve, California, USA - CR12Aug_8Aab (SPAdes) | ecosystem: Environmental > Terrestrial > Deep... | reverse complement strand
AGATCAACACCGAGGACACCCCGTCGTTCCTCTATACCAAAATGCAGAAGGCATCATGTCAGGCCAAGATTTCTGCCGTAGGAAACCCGTGAACAGCCGGCATCGGCATGCTCATCGACCCGGCATCGCTGCCCCGGATCTGGCACTGGGCGCTGCTGGGCGCCCTGCTGCTGCTGGCGAGCAAGATCGTCGTCGTCGCCCTGATCGTGCGCCACAGCGGCATGGACGCGCGCGGCGCCTGGCGTACCGCCTTGCTGCTGGCCGTGGGGGGTGAGTTCGGCTTCGCGCTGCTCGCCATCGCCCTCGATGCCAGCGTGATCGATCAGCAGACCGGCCAGATCGTGCTGAATGCCGTCCTGTTCTCGATGGTCGCGGGCGTCCTGCTGATCCGCTACAACCGGTCGATAGCCGCCCGCCTGGCCCCAGCCGCCGAGGTTCCCCCGCTGGCGGACCGGCTTGCCGGGATGCCGGCACCCCAGGTACTGATCGGCGGCTATGGCCGGGTCGGTCATACCATCGCGGTGCTGCTCAAATCCAGCGGCGTCGATTTCGTGGCCTTCGACACCGATCCGAAACGGGTGCAGCAAGGGCAGGTGGACGGACACTTCGTGTTGTACGGCGACATTGCCGACCCGGAGCTGCTGATGGCGGCGCGCGCGGAACAGGCCAGCCTGGCCATCGTCACCGTCGACGCCCATGCTGTCGCGCTGCAGGCGGTTGCCGCGCTGCGGCAGCATTGTCCGCGGGTTCCGGTCATCGCGCGCGCGCGCGATCTCGAAGCCAGTGCAGCCTTGATCAATGCCGGTGCGATCCATGCCTTTCCCGAGGCGATCGAGTCGAGCCTGCGTCTCGGCGCGACCGCCTTGCGGATGCTGCAAATTCCGACCGTCGATATCGACCAGATGTTGCAGGACATCCGCGACTGGGACTACCAGCCCGTGATTGAACCCCCGACGAAGAAAGATGGCCGATGACAAGCGCCCAAGCGACGCTTGTCGCCGCCGGCCCCGCGGCCGAGTCTCACTCGCGGTAATCCTTGCCGCCATAGCGCGCGAGCCCGAGCATCAGGCGCAGCAGGCCATAGGCCGTCCAGCGCAGCATGCGCGTGGCGAGCGAACTGCGCTGCAGGTCGGCGCGGGTGATCTCGCGCACGTCCGTGCGGCAGGCCCGGTTCAGACTGTTGCGCAACCCGGTTGCGAAGAGGGCGTCGCGCACGACGATGTTCGCCTCGCGCGCCAGCAACAGGCTGAACGGGTCGATGTTCGACGAGCCGACCGTCGCCCACGCCTCGTCGATCACCGCCACCTTGGCATGCAGGAAGCCGGAGCGGTATTCGAGAATGCGGATGCCGCTGCCGATCAGGTTGCCGTAAAGCGCCTGGGTGGCGTAATGCGGCAGGAAATACTCCATCTGTCCCTGCAGCAGCACGGTAACGCTGACGCCGCGCCGGGCGGCGTCGCGCAGCGCGCGGCGGAAGCGCCGGCCCGGCAGGAAGTAGGCGTTGGCGAGGACGATCTCGATGCGCGCGCCGGCAATCGCCTCGAGATAGGCGTTTTCGATGTCGCGCCGATGGCGCAGGTTGTCGCGGATCACCAGGGCGGCGGTCATGGCGCCAGCCGCCTGGTCGAAGCGGCAGGGACTCGGGGTCTGCACCGGCGGCCGGCGCCGCAGGCGCGCCCAGCCGACCAGACGCCACAGGTGAGCCATGCTCGTCCAGATCCGCGCGACGAGCGGGCCTTCAATGCGGACGGCGTAATCGAAGCGCGGCCCGAGGCCGGGCGTGTCGTTGTCGTCGAGGATGTTGATGCCGCCGGCGAAGGCGACCCGGTCGTCGACCGCGACCAGCTTGCGGTGCAAGCGCCGCAGCCGGTGACGCCGCAGTCTCAGGAAGGCGCGTTCGGCGCGGTAGATCTGCACCTGTGCGCCGGCTTCGCCGAGTTGCCGGCCCAGGCCGCCCGGAAATTCGCGCGCGCCGAAGCCGTCGACCAGGACCTGCACCGCGACCCCGCGCCGCGCCGCGGCGCACAGCGCGGCGGTAACCTCGCGGCCGGTCGGGTCGTCGGCGTAGATGTAGGTCTCGAGTCGGATCTCGCAGCGGGCCGCGGCGATCTCGGCCAGCAGCGCGGGAAAATACTGCGCGCCGCTTTCGAGCAAGACGATGCGGTTGCCAGGGAGGAAGTCGGCGCCGGACCACCCCAAGCCGACGCCCCCCCTGTGGGAGGCAGCGAGCCGGGGTTGCGAGCGAGGGGGGCCAATACAGTCGGCGCTCACGGGACGGCGGGCTTGGCGGCGACCGGCTCGAACGAAAGACTGGCAGACAGCGCCGCGTGATCGGAGATGGCCGACCAGGGCGCGCCGTGATGCACTGCGCAGTCCGCCACGGTCAGGCCGCGCACGTAAATGCGGTCGAGCCGGAACAGCGGCAGCAGGGCCGGATAGCTGCGCGACGGGCGAGCGCCCTCGCTGGCGAACGCCTCGACCAGGCCGAGGCGCGGTGCCAGCAGCTCGCAGGCGCGACCGCCCCAGTCGTTGAAGTCGCCGGCGACGATCAGCGGTGCCTGCGGCGGCACGTTCTTCTCGAGGAAATTCGCCAGCGCATCGTACTGGTGGCGGCGCGAACTGCCGAACAGCGAGAGGTGCGTGCAGACGCAATGCAGCGGCAGGGCCAGCTTCGGCACCGCGACGGCGCAGTGCAGCAGGCCGCGTTTCTCGAAACGCAGGCGGGTGACGTCCTGGTTGTGCGCGCGCAGGATTGGATAGCGGGCGAGGATCGCGTTGCCGTGATGGCCGTGGTCATACACCATGTTGCGGCCGTAGGCGTGGTTTTCCCAGACGTCCTCGGCAAGGAATTCGTGCTGCGGCTCGGTCGGCCAGTTCACGTGGCGCTCGGCGTGGCGCTCGTGGCGCCCCTGCACCTCCTGCAGGAAAACGATGTCGGCGTCCAGCTCGCGCAAGCGCTCGCGCAGCTCGTGCACCACCAGGCGGCGGTTGAACTGCGAGAAACCCTTGTGGATGTTCCAGGTGGCGATCGAAAGCATGGGGCGCAAATTCTAACCGGTGCGTATTTCGGGCCGGGCGGTGCGGGTGGGCGGAGATCGGTGCGGTGATGAAGAGGAACAGGGTGACGAGTACCTCATGGAGGCTAACACTGTCCCCGGTCAGACCGAAGTTGGTCGCCGCGACGATCCGGCGCGCCGGATACGGTGCAATTCTTCTGTTTCATCGGACCAGTCGCTGCCCGGCGAAGGATACGACGGACCGTTCCTGCCGGGCGGCCTGCCGCTCAGGGCGGTCTCCAGCATTTCGATAAAGCCCCGGGTTTTTGCCGGCATCAGGCGGCGCCCGGGAAATACCGCCCAGGCGGTGTGGGCGGGAGCGCTCCACTCCGGCAGCACCCGCACCAGTTCGCCGCGCCGAAGGTCTGCCTCGGCAAACACGTCCGGTACCGCAGCAATGCCGGCGCCGGCACGCGCCAGGACGACCAGCATTTCTGGAGAGTTTGCGCTCGAATGGAGTCGGGGCGTGCCGCGCCAGCGCCGCTTGCCGTGCAGCAGAGCCCATTCCGTCGGCTCCCGGTCCCGTTCGAAGATCCGCAAGCTGTCGTGTCGGAGGAGATCGTCCGGATGTTTGGGGTGGCCGTGGCGGGCCAGATAGCCGGGCGCTGCGTAGAGGCCGCAGCTCAGCACGGCCAGGCGATGCGCCGCCAGCAAGGCATCGTCGGGTAAATCGCCCATGCGCACTGCCAGGTCGAAATTCTCGCCGACCAGATCGACGCGCCGCGGCGAAAGGTCAAGCTCCAGCAAAACGGCCGGATAGCGGGCAATAAAATCCGCAAGCATGTCGCTCAACAACACCCGGGCCAAGTCGTTGGGCATCGACACGCGCAGCTTGCCGCTCGGAAAAATCTGGCGATATTCCCTTAGTGCGCCGACGGCGTCGACTTCGGCGGAGATCTGTCGGGCATGCTCAAGCAGCAGCAGGCCGAACTCGGTGAGCGCCACGCGGCGGGTCGTTCTCTGAATCAGGCGTTCGCCCAGCCGTTCTTCGAGGAGGGCAATGCGTCGCGAAACGGTCGATTTGGGCAGGCCGACGCGTTCGGCCGCGCGGCTGAAACTGCCCGTTTCAGCCACCCGGGCGAAGATCAGCAGATCGTTGGGGCTGTATTGTTCCATAAGCGGAACAATGATATCCGAAATGAAATCTTCTCAAGAACCTTGCGGCGACGTAGTGTTCGGCAGCTACAAAAGCAATACGAACCGGCGACCAGCCGGCATCCAATCAGATCGGGGGCGCGACAACATGAAGCTATTGCGATACGCAGGAATACTGCTGATACTGCTCGGGGCGGGAGGCTGGGTTACACCTGCCGCGGCGGAACTCGCCCGGAATCCGGCCGCTCAGGATCTGATCCTGAAGGGCGACGCGAAATGCACCGGCTGCCACGACGAGGGCGACGAGCCGGTGCCCTCGATGCTCGAACTGCGGCCGAGCGTGCTCTCCATCGGCAAGACCCGGCACGGCACCAGGGCCGACGGCCGCACGCCCACCTGCACCGATTGCCACGGCGCGAGCGAAAAGCACAATAATCACAAGGGCGGCGGCAAGCCGCCCCTGCCAGATCGCGTGTTCGGCAAGGTCGGCCAGTCTTCCGCGACGGTGCGCAACGAGGCCTGCATCAGCTGCCACCAGGGCGGCAATCGCATCCACTGGCAATCCAGCGCCCACGCGAGTGGCGACGTCGCCTGTAGTTCCTGCCACAACGTGCATGCGAAGAAGGACAAGGTGCGCGACAAGAGCACGCAAACCGAAGTTTGCGTCACCTGCCACAAGGAGCAGCGCACGCAGTTCAACAAGCCATCCCGCCATCCGGTGCCGGAGGGCAAGATGGCCTGCTCGTCCTGCCACAACGTGCATGGCGACAACCCGAAGCAGCTCGTGAAAAGCAGTACCAACGATACCTGCTACACCTGCCACATGGAGAAGCGCGGCCCCTTCGTGCATAACCACCAGCCGGTTTCGGAGGACTGCAGCATCTGCCACAACCCGCACGGGACGACGGCAGCCAACCTGCTCAAGACGCGGTCGCCCTTCCTGTGTCAGGAATGTCATGGCGGCTCGGACCATGTTCGTCAGGCCGGATTGCTGCCCAATCTGAATACGGCAGCAACGAGCAGGTTTGCCGCAGGAATGGTTGGGAGAGGATGTCTGAATTGTCATACAAACATCCATGGTGGTAACAGCACCATCAACGATTCAAATGCCGGCCGTTTGCGTCGCTGAACGGGGGGAGATCAAACATGAACAAGCATTCACTTCGGCAGTTTCGATTGTCGGCGCTGGCGACGTCCCTCATTTGCGCCTTTGGCTATGCCTACGCGGATACCCAGGACGAACGCCTGGCAGAGGTATTGCCCCTGATTACACCGGACAGCAGCGTTTCTGTGGGCATCGGCAACTGGTCTGGCGACCGCCATCAGCAGGGCATCTACGATGGGATGCGCGAAGGCAAGGCCTACGGCTTTCTCGACCTCGACCTGGTCAAGCGCTATGAAGACACCGGCACATGGCTGACGCTGACAGGCCGCAATCTGGGGCTGGATACGCGCGAACTCAGGGCAGAATGGCTGCGCCAGGGCGACATCGGGGTGTCGCTCGAGTACAGCCGGCTGACCCGTGACAATCCGCTGACCTACATCACCGGACTGCAGGGTATCGGCACGGCAACCCAGGTCATCAGCGGGGCGGCAGGCGCATTCGCATTGCCCAAGCGCGAGGTCAGCCTGGGCACGACCCGCGACCTGACGCAACTCGGCTTCTACAAGAGTTTTTCCAGAACGACGGAGCTGAAAGTCACGTTCAGCAATGAAGAAAAGAACGGTGCGCGTCACTGGGGACTTGGCAGCAACGCATATTTTCTTACCGAGCCCATCGATAGCACCACGCGTCAGCTCGAAGCAATCCTGAACTATGCGAGTGAACGCCTGCAACTTTCAGGCGGTTATTATGCTAGTTGGTACAATAATGCCAATTCGATAATGTCCGGTACTATTTCCGGTGGGGCGAAAACCTCGCTTTCGCTACCCCTCGACAACCAGGCGCATCAACTATTTTTCAATGGTGGCTATGCCTTGACGCCGAAAACGCGCGCAACGTTCAAGCTTGTCTACGCGAAGGCAACGCAGGATGAGGCTTTGCCCCATGCGAGCGACTGGGGCGCGCGAGCGGCAACGGCGCCCGCAAGTCTGCGAGGCCGGGTTGACACGACCACCGCGGAAGTCGGCCTGACATCCCGGCCGCTTCAAAAGCTTTCATTGGTCGCCAATCTGCGCTACCACGATGTGCAGGACAAAACCCCTGTAGCCCTATACACGGTGATCGGCAATGGCTATCACACCCCGCACAGCTATACCACCAAGTCTGGGAAGCTTGAGGGAACCTATCGCTTGCCAGAGGGCTTCAGCCTGACCGCCGGCATGGATTACAAGGATCAGGATCGTACAGCGCCGACAGTTGGGGATCTTGCCGCTGTGACAAACGTACGTGTGCCGTTTAGGCTAAGGATCGAGGAAACTTCTTACCGTATGCAATTGCGGCGTGGCCTTTCGGAAACGATCAATGGCTCGCTGGCCTATTTGCGAACCAATCGTGACGGTTCGGGAGACGTGCTTACGACCAGTGCCGGTGCATATCGGGCAATCAACCCGATGCATATCGCCGATCGTACTCGTGACAAATGGCGTGGCATGATCGATTGGTCTCCAAGCGCGAAGCTGTCGTTTCAGTTTGTCGCGGAAGATTCCCGGGACGATTACGCTTTCAGGCCAGCAATAGGTGTCGCAGCGGCCGATCAACCGCAGGGTTTGAAGGATGGAAGCGCAAAACTGTATTCAATAGACGCCACATACACAATCGACGAATTCTGGCAGGCGACCGCGTATTACTCCATCGATGTGACAAAAGCCAACCTGCTGGGCAGAGGGGCAATCGTTGCAAACCAGAAAACGACCAACCTCGAGGAAAAAGGCGACTCATTTGGTGTTGGGCTGAAAGGCCAATTCTCCTCAAAATTCAAGTTCGGCGCCAATCTCGATTGGATGAAGAGTGTCACAAAACAGAATCAGATTGTTCCAGCCGGCGAGATCGTTGCAAATTACTCTTTGTTCCCCGGCGACATTACCAACAAACTCATCCGCTTCAACTTGTTTGCCGAGTATGCGTTGGCCAAGAGCTCCGATTTGCGTTTTGACCTCATTCACGAGCGTTGGCGCACTGATGACTGGACATGGATGTTTGCGGGTGGTTCGCCATTCGTTTACAACGGAACGACTGCCAGCATAGACGGCACGACGGTCCTGGCCAAGCCGAAGGAGAATGCCACCTTCATCGGCGCCCGTTACATCTATAAATTCCAGTAGCCCGAGCAGAACCGGAGAAGCAATGAAGACCGCAAATCCCCTGACCCGCACCCTGATGATCGCCTTTGCTTCTGCCGGTCTGGCGCTGTCCGTGCCGGCCGTCGCGCAGGAAGTTGACGCGGACGCCGCGAAGCTGCTGTTCAAGCAGAACGAATGCGGCAAGTGCCATCACCCGTCCCAGAACAAGAAAGGCCCGTCGCTCAAGAGGACGGCGAAGGAATACAAGGGCAAGGCCAATGCCGAGCAGGAAATCATGAAGCACCTGACCACGCCGAAGAAGGTCAAGCTGGACGACGGCTCGGAAGAGGACCACAAGATCGTCGACAGCAAGGATCAGAAGGCGCTCGTCAACCTCGCCAAGTGGATCCTGTCGCACTGACACCATACCGTCTCAAGAACAAGCGGAAGGCTGGAATTCTCGGCCAACCGACGCGGGAAGCGGCCCGATGGCCGCTGCGCGCCAGCTCGGCTCGCCCCTCCGGCTCGGCCGAACTGGCGCGCAACCAAGATCACTTACTTCTGGGTGACCGGCTGTATCAGATTTCAATTTCCAACCGACACGAAAGGCGTGTCAGATTTCGGCTTCCGTTGTCATTTCAATGCGAACTCGCCACTTTCAACTCCACGGCTTTCGCGGCAGCGGTGCCGCGATGCAACAATCTCCCCTGCACAACTGCTCCAAGGTGGATTTCTATCGAGCTGTATTCGATGTCTCCGGCCACCCGCGCGCGGGTCTGCAACTCGAGGAAGTCCGCAACCCGTACCGGCCCATTGACGGTTCCGTTGATCACCAGGTGGGGCACGGCCACCTCGCCGTCGACACGCGCCTGTTCGCTGATCACCAGGGTTCCGGGTTGCCCTTCGGCGGAGCAGACGTTCCCCCGGATCTCGCCGTCGATGCGCAGGCCGCCAGTGAAGCACACATTGCCCTCGATGACGGTTCCAGCGCCGATCAGGGTATCGATCCGGTTATTGGGCTTGCTGTTTTTTCCAAACATGACGGTCCTTTCCAAAGTTCAAGGGGTCGGCTTTTTCCTGGCCTTGGCGATTCGTTCCAATACGGCGAGTTCCTCCTTGAGGCGGGAATTTTCCTCCAGCAGGGCGCTGTACTTATCGGTCAGCTGCCTCAGCGCCGCTTTCTCGATCTGCAAATCGTTCTCTCTTGCCGCCAGCAACCCGCTCAAGCGGGCAACCTCGGCCTCCAGTGCAACCTGGCTTGCCTGCATGTCATGGATCCGGCCCCGTTCCGTACCGACGATCAGCCGGCCGGAGCCGAATGCCCAAAATGTCAAGACGAGCAGGGCAAAGAGAATGATGACGACGCTGAATGCGCGCAGCCGCAAGGGGACGTGCATGCGCACCGCGACCCGCGGCGCGTAAATGCCGAAACGCCCGCGCCAGCGCCGCAACGCTAGGGCAAGACGGGAACCTGCGTAAGACCAAGGCATTCGTCGAGGCCGAACATCAAATTCATGTTCTGCACAGCCTGACCGGCAGCACCTTTGACCAGATTGTCGATCACTGCGAGAACGACGAGCACGTCACTGCCCTGCGGGCGATGAATGGCTATCCGGCACATGTTCGCCGCCCGCACCGACCGCGTATCGGGGTGGGATCGGGCCGGGAGCACATCGACAAAGCGCTCTCCGGCGAAGCGGCTCTCGTAGAGTGACTGAAAATCCTCGTCGCGGGTAATGCGCGCGTACAACGTGGCATGAATGCCGCGGATGATCGGAGTCAAGTGCGGCACGAAGGTCAGTCCGACCTGGACGCCCGCCATGGCCGACAGGCCCTGCCGGATTTCCGGCAGATGGCGGTGGCCTGCGACTCCGTAAGCCTTGAAGCTGTCGGAGGCCTCGGCGAAGAGGATGTGCGTTTCCGCCTTTCGTCCGGCGCCGGAAACGCCCGACTTGGCATCGGCGATCAAATGGTCGAGATCGACACAACCGTTCTCGACGAGGGGGAGGAAACCCAGTTGCACCGCGGTCGGATAACAACCGGGATTGGCAACCAGCCGCGCATTTTTTATCTGTGCGCGATGCAGCTCCGGCAGACCATAGGCGGCCTCGGCCACGAGTTCAGGCGCGGCATGGGTCATGCCATACCACTTCTCCCAGACGGCGACATCCTTGATGCGAAAGTCGGCGGCCAGATCGATCACACGCACGCCGGCGTCCAGCAGGGCATGAGCCTGCTGCATCGCCACGCCGTTCGGGGTTGCGAAAAACACGACCTGGCATTGCTTGAGCGGCGCGGTCGCGGGGTCGCCGAATTTCAAAGTGACCCGGCCGCGCAGACTGGGAAACAGGTCGGCAACCGCGTTGCCCGATTCCGCGCGCGATGTGATTGCCGTCAGCTCGACTTCCGGGTGCTGCGCCAGCAAGCGCAAAAGCTCGACACCCGTGTAGCCCGTCCCGCCAACGATGCCCGCCTTGATCATGCTCGACACTCCTTACGCTCCTGGTGCGCCCATCATACCCGACCGGCGCGCCAGACAGAAAAGCCGCCCAGAGGCGGCTTTTCCGGGAAAGCGAATCAACGCTTGGAGAACTGCTTGCGCCGGCGCGCCTTGTGCAAACCGACTTTCTTGCGCTCGACCTCGCGCGCGTCGCGCGTGACGAAGCCGGCCTTCGAGAGCGCCGGCTTCAACGCCGCGTCGTACTCGATCAGGGCACGCGTGATGCCGTGACGGACCGCTCCGGCCTGGCCGGACTCGCCGCCGCCGGTCACGTTCGCCATGATATCGAAAGCCTCCAGGTTCTGGGTCAGTTCGAGCGGCTGGCGCACGATCATCCTCCCTGTCTCGCGGGAAAAAAACTCGTCCACCGGCTTGTCGTTGACAACGATCTTGCCGTTGCCCCTTCTGAGGAACACGCGGGCCACCGCGGTCTTGCGACGGCCCGTGCCATAGTAGTGATTGAGCGACATAATCGATTCGTCCTGTCAGATTTCCAGGGTTTTGGGCTGCTGCGCCGCGTGCGGGTGCTGAGCGCCGGCGTAGCACTTCATTTTCTTCAGCATCGCGTAGCCGAGCGGCCCCTTGGGCAACATGCCCTTGACCGCCTTTTCCAGCACGCGGGACGGAAAACGCTGCTGCAGCTTGATGAAATTGGTTTCGTAAAGGCCGCCAGGGAAGCCAGAGTGCCGGAAATACTTCTTGTCCTGAGCCTTGTTGCCGGTGACGCGCAGCTTGTCGACGTGAACGACAACGATATAGTCGCCCGTATCGACGTGCGGCGTGTATTCGGCCTTGTGCTTGCCGCGCAGGCGACGCGCGATTTCGGCGGCCAGTCGGCCGAGCACCTTGTCCGACGCGTCAACGACGAACCAATCGCGCTTGACTTCATGCGGTTTGGCGGAAAAAGTCTTCATGGAGGATCCTTGCTGCCTGATTCGGTGTGTCGCTGCCGGTTGTTGTCGCGCGAGGAACAGCATTCCCCTTCACGCGTAAAGCCCAGGATGATACCCCTACCCCGCATGAAAAGTCAATCTGCTGATGACATTCAATGAGGGGAATCGGGTTTTTTGGTTTTTTACTTTGGCTTGACGATGCCTGGGGGCACGGTTAAGCTTCGCCCGTTTTCAATTTTTCGGAGTCCTCGTGGACGCTTGTTCTAGCGACGGTGGTCGATTGCGAATCGACGATCAACCTTAGCAAGACGCGGACTTCTCTTTGCCGCGTCTTGCCGAGGTGAGGCGCGGTGTCAAATGCGGCGTGGCAGTTCCCCGCGGCACATCTCCCGATCGTTATGAGTAACCGGCCTGATGGCCGGCGTCATGCCATCCATCACCCTCTTGGTTCAAGTCTCGCCTGTATTCCATATTCCATGCTGGCACAGGAGACGGTGATGATCTGGTACAACTTTTCGCTACGCGCAGCGGTAGCGCTTTCCATTGGCGCCATGGCTCTGTCTGCCCATGCTGGGCGCCCCATGGTCGTTGACGATGCCGGCATTGTCGGTGACAGGATCTGCCAGCTTGAAACTTGGGTTCAGAAAAATCGCGACAGCACCGAATACTGGGCGGTACCCGCATGCAACTTCACGGGCAATCTGGAAGTCGCACTTGGTGGCGCACGCATCACCAGCATCGCAGGAACGCACACCGTTGCAGTGATACAGGGCAAGACGCTGTTCAAGACGCTCGACACGAACGGCTGGGGTGCGGGATTGGTGTTCGGTAACCAGTTCAATCCAGACAACGGCGTCATCGGCGACCTTTATGCCAACGTCCCGGTCAGCTTCTCCTTCCAGGACGACCGGTTTTTGTTGCGCACCAATCTGGGCCGGTTGCGTGAAAAAGAAACCAGGCGTCACGCAACGACCTGGGGCGTGGGCGCTGAAATGCAACTTACCGAGCGCACTGCGTTCACGTCCGAAACCTTTGGTCAGCATCGCGGCAAACCCTTTTTCCAGCTCGGTATTCGGCACTGGGTCGTACCGGATCGCGTCCAGCTTGACGCCAGCTATGGCAATCGTTTCGGCCGCAGTAGCGCAGAGCGATTCTTTTCCGTCGGGTTGGTGCTGTTTTCGGATGCCATCCTTCCCTAAAGAAGCGCTATCCGCTCAAGGCGGTCATGACGCCGACTTCCCGGTTCGGCCAGGGGGATACAATCGACCGCATTTTTCGGGAGATCGACAATGCTGAAATGCACGGTGCGCCGGCACCACGACATGAGCTTCATCGCAGAAACCGGCACCGGCCACATGGTGGCCATGGACAGCGCTCCGGAAGCCGGGGGGCGCAACCTGGCGCCGCGACCGCTCGAGCTGTTGCTTGCCGGGGCGGGCGGCTGCACCGCCTTCGACGTCGTGTCGATCCTGAAAAAGAGCCGGCAGGCGGTTGTCGATTGCACCGTCCGGCTCAGCGCGGAGCGGGCCGAGGAAGAGCCGAAGGTTTTCACCCGCATCGACCTGCACTTTGTCGTCACGGGGCGCGGGCTGAAGTCCGAAGCCGTAGAGCGCGCGATCCGTCTGTCGGCGGAAAAGTACTGTTCGGCCTCGATCATGCTCGGTAAGACCGCCCAAATGAACCACACCTGGGAGATCGTCGAGGCCGGCAAGGCCGCCTGAACCAATGGTCACGGCAGCCGAAGACGAAGTGCGTCGCCTGCGCGCCCGGCTCGACGCCGAAATCGCCACGCGGCGCGGCATGGAACAGCGCCTGGCGCAGCTGCAGACGGCTTACGCGCGTTTTGTCCCGCCGCAGCTGATCGATCTGCTCGGCAAGGAGAGCGTTCTTGATGTCGACCGCGGCAACCCGGTCGAGAAGAAGATGACCATCCTGTTTTCCGATATCCGCGGCTTCGCCTCGCTGTCGGAACGCATGTCGCCGCAGCAGTGTTTCGATTTCATCAATGCTTATCTGAGCTTCATGGAGCCGGTGGTGCTCGCGCACGGCGGCTTCATCGACAAGTACATCGGCGATTCGGTGATGGCGCTGTTCCCGGCGCGCGGCGACGACGCCCTGAAGGCGGCGCTGGGCATGCTGGCCGAACTGGACAATTTCAACGCCGGACGTTCGGCGCCACGGGACGAGGCGCCCGGCGGGAACCCCGGATACGACAAGCACGGCGATGTCCGCATCGGCATCGGGCTGAATTCCGGCCTGCTGATGCTGGGCGTCATCGGCGGCGCCAACCGGATGGAAGTCACCGTGATCAGCGACGCGGTCAACCTCGCCTCGCGTGTCGAAACGCTGACCAAAATCTGGCAGACGCCGATTTTGCTGACTCAACACACGCTCAGCAGCATTCGCACCCCGGGCGATTTCTCGATCCGCTTCATCGACCGGGTGCGCGTGCGCGGCAAGCATCTCGCCCAGTCGATCTACGAGGTGTTCGACGCCGATGCGCCGACGCTCAGGGCGGCCAAACGGGCCAGCCGCGAAACCTTCGAGGATGCGCTGGCCCACTATCATTTCGACCGCATGGGGCAGGCGCAGTCGCTGTTCGGCGACTGCCTCGCGCATCATTCCGGCGACGCGCCGGCCGCCGTTTATTGGCAGCGCTGCCGCCAGGCCAGCCGCAACCACGCGGCCGAGAGCGGCGAGAGCGACCGCCAAGTCCACTGGCGCCCCGAATATCTGACGGGGTTTGCCGGACTTGACGAGATGCACCGGGTGATTTTCGACCAGATCGTCGCGCTGGCCGGGTCGCTGCAAGCAGACGCCGGCGGCAGGGCGGAGTTGCAGGCAGAACAACTTGGCGCAACCACCGAAGAGCACTTCGAGGTGGAGGAGCGCCTGATGGATGCGCACGGCTACCCGCAATCGCCGCGCGCCGAGCATTGCCAGCAGCACCGGAAATTCTGCGAATTCCTCGCCACGCTGACCGGCGAGATTCGCGCCGGTCGGACCCCGACACTGCGGCTCGCCTTCCGCTGCCAGTTTCTGCTGCTCGACTGGTTTATCAGCCATATCAGCATCGCCGACCGCCACCTGGAACGCCATCTCGCCGGAAGCGCACGGAACGAAGCGCGACCCTGAACGCTACAGCAACGGCAGCATCGCCCCCCGCGCCTTCAGCTCGGCGCGCGCATTGCGCCAGTCCGGGCAGAGACCGGCCACCAGCGTCCAGAAGCGTGCGCCGTGGTTCATCTCGACCAGATGCGCCGCCTCGTGGGCGATCACGTAATCGATCAGCGCCGGGGGCAGGTGGATCAACCGCCAGTTGATGCGGATGCCGCTCTGCGCGCTGCAGCTGCCCCAGCGCGTGCGCGCCGACGACAGTGCCAGCGCCGGAACGGGGCGTCCGAGCCGGGTTGCGGCGGCGGTCACGCGCGGCACGAAATGTTCGAAGGCCCGGCGCTGCAGGGCGCGCCGGGCGATGGCGGAGAGATCGGCCGCCGGCCTGGCGGCCAGCCACAGCTCTCCCGCGCCGAAATAGCCGCGGTTGGCGCCGGGGATGACGCGCACGCAGACGGGCTCGCCCAGCACCGGCAGCTGCGCGCCGTCGTGGATCGGCAGATGGCGCCGCCCGGGGCGCTCGGCATGTTCGGCGAGTTTGTCCAGCACCCAGCGGTCATGCGCGCGCAGGAATGCCTCGATCTCGGCCATGGGGGTGTGGCGCAAAGCGCCGACGGTCAGGCCGCGCTCGTCGATTTGCAGCGCAAGCCGGCGCCGGTCGCGGCGCAGGGTGTAGCCGACGATGCGGCCGGCAAGGATGATGTGGCGGCCGGCCCGATCGTCGGGCGGCGGCAGGCGGAACAGTTCGAGCTGATCCGGCATCAGGCGGCCGGGGCGAACAGGTCGTCGCAACGGCGGGGGGCATCCCGGTCGAGCGCCCGGGCGATGACCTGCGCGATCACCGGCAGCGGTTGTTCGACGAGCCGCCAGTGGCAGCGCAGGCAGCCGCCCTCCCGGCGGACCCAGTCGCCGCGCCGGCCGAAGCGGAGGCTGACACGCGTTTCCTCCCGTCCCAGAGCCGCCAGGCCGCGCAAGAGGGTCATCGCCTCGTCGCGCAGCCAGCTCTCGGCCGCATCGCGGATCTGGCGCGCGGTGGCCTCCGGCGGCAGCGGCAGGTGCAGTTCATCATCGACCCGTTCCGGCGCGCGACGATCGGTATCGAGTCGCAGCGCCAGCGGGCGGCCCAGATAAACGATCTGCCCGCCGGCGCGCCAGCGGGCGTCGGGGTCCGGAACGGCGGCGTCAAGCCGCAGTTTCTGCTGGGGCATGCGCCTCGGCATGGCGATAACGATGCGGGCTGATGCGCTTCATCTCGGTCTCGATCCATGTTTCGGCGAGAGCGCTTAGTTCCGCTGCGGTCTTGCCCGCCGGATCGATGGCCGGACCGATGCTGACGGTAACGGCGCCGGGACGCTTGAGAAAGGCATTGCGGGACCAGCATTCGCCGGAATCGAGCGCCACCGGCGCCACCGGCGCCCCCGCGGCGGCGGCCAGATGCGCGCCGCCGATCTTGTAGCGGCGCTTCTGGCCGGGCGGAACGCGCGTTCCTTCGGGAAACACCACCACGCTGTAACCCTCGGCGAGACGCTGCGCGCCGCGCTCGGCAACCTGTTGCAAGGCCGCCTGGCCGGCGCCGCGGTCGATGGCGACGAAGGGCATCAGCTTCATGCCCCAGCCGAAAAAGGGCAACCAGTGCAGTTCCTTCTTGTAGACGAAGGCGGTGAGCGGAAAGATCGTCTGCAGCGCGAAGGTTTCCCAGGCCGACTGGTGCTTGCTGAGGATCACGCAGGGAACGGCCGGAATGTTTTCCGCCCCGTGCAGGCGCATCTTGATGCCCAGCAGGCGCTCGATCAGCCACATCACGAAGCGCACCCAGGGCATCACGAAAAGTCGGCGCTGGCGGGACGGCAGCCAGAACACGCACAGGAGCGCCAGGACGATCAACACGGTCGTGACCGCCAGGATCAGCATGAAAACGAGCGAACGAAAATAGGTCATGTGGTCAGATGGACCACGGCCGAAGCCAGGTCGGGAAAGATGAAGCTGTGGCTGGGCAGGGTGGCATCCTTCTGGGTCTTCCGTCCCTTGCCGGTGAGCACCAGCATCGGCTGGGCGCCGACTGCCACTGCCGCCTGCAGGTCGCGCAAGCTATCGCCCACCACCGGCACGCCGGCAAGAGCGACGTTGTAGCGCACCGCGATCTCCTCCAGCATGCCGGGTTTGGGCTTGCGGCAAGCGCAGTCGTCCGCATGGGTATGCGGGCAGAAGAAGATCGCGTCGATGGCGCCGCCGGCGTGGGAGACGGCCTTGACCATCTTGTCGTGGATGGCGTTGAGCGTGTCCATGCCGAACAGGCCGCGCCCGATGCCCGACTGGTTGGTGCACACCACGACGCGCCAGCCCCACTGGTTGAGCCGCGCAATGGCATCGAGGCTGCCGGGCAGCGGGATCCACTCCTCAGGCGACTTGATGTAGTTGTCGGAGTCCTGGTTGATGACACCGTCGCGGTCGAGGATGATCAGCTTGGCACCGGGCATGATGGCGGTCAGGCGCTCAGTCGGGAAAGGTCGGCGACACGGTTCATCGCCTGGTGCAGGACGGCCAGCAGGCCGAGGCGGTTGCTGCGCAGCGCGGCATCCTCGGCATTGACCATCACCTGGTCGAAGAAAGCGTCGACCGGCGACTTCAGGGCCGCCAGCGCCGCCAGAGACGCCGTGTAATCGCCGCGCTCGAAGGCGGCGTCGGCCTGCGGCTTCACCTGCGTCAGCGCGGCGTGCAGGGCGCGTTCCGCGTCTTCCTGGAATAGCGCGGGGTTCACGCTCGCCGTCCCGCCGGCGCCGCCTTTTTTCAGGATATTTCCCACCCGCTTGTTGGCGGCGGCGAGGCTGGTCGCCTCGGGCAGGACGAAAAAGGCGCACACGGCGGCCAGCCGCTTCGGAATGTCGCCCAGCCGCGGCGGCCGCAGGCTCAGCACCGCCTCCACCTCCTGCGCCGAGTAGCCCTGTTCGCGCAGGTTGCCGGCCAGGCGCTCGTGGATGAAATCGGACAGCTCGGCGGCGGCCTCCTTGACCTTCGCCGCGACGAACAGCCACGGCAGGTCGAGCGGCAGGTCGCGCTCCATGAGCATGCGGATCACGCCCAGCGCGTGGCGGCGCAGCGCGAAGGGATCCTTGTCGCCGCTGGGCATTTCGCGGATGCCGAACATGTCGGCCAGCGTGGTGAGCTTGTCGGCCAGCGCCACGCAGATGCCCACGGGATTGCGCGGCAACGCATCGCCGGAAAAGCGCGGCCTGTAGTGATCCTCGATGGCGTCGGCGATCGCGGCCGGCTCGCCGTCGTGCAGCGCGTAGTAGCGCCCCATGATGCCCTGCAGCTCGGGAAACTCGCCGACCATGCCGGTGAGCAGGTCGGCCTTCGCCAGCACCGCGGCGCGATCGGCCTGCTGTCCCAGCGCCTCGCCGCCGAGGCGCTCCCCGATGGCGCGCGCAAGGGCGGCGACCCGCTCGACCCGCTCGCCCTGGCTGCCCAGCCGGTTGTGATAGACCACCCTGGCCAGGCCCGGGATGCGGTCCATCAGCGATTTTTTCCTGTCCTGGTCGAAGAAGAACTTGGCGTCGGCCAGGCGCGGGCGCACCACGCGCTCGTTGCCGCCGATCACGGCGGACGCGTCAGCGGGCCGGATGTTCGACACGACGAGGAACTTGTTCGTGAGCCTTCCGGCCGCGTCGAGCAGCGGGAAATACTTCTGGTTGGCCTTCATTGTCAGGATCAGGCATTCCTGCGGCACATCCAGAAACTCTTTTTCGAACTGGCAGCTCAGCACGTTCGGCCGCTCGACCAGTCCGGTCACTTCGTCGAGCAGCGCATCATCGTTGATCGGCTGCAAGCCTTCCTTGGCCGCGGCGGCCTGCAGCTGCTTCTCGATCTCGGCGCGGCGCGCGGCGAAGCCGGCGATCACGGCGCCTTCGCTTTCCAGCTGTTGCGCATAGCTGTCGGCATCCCTGATCACGACGACCGGATTCCGCGCCTCGAAGCGGTGGCCCTGGGTCTCGCGGCCGGCGGTGAGGCCGAGCACGCCGACCGGCACCACGTCGGCGCCGTGCAGCGCGACCAGCTTGTGCGCGGGGCGCACGAAGTTGACGCTGCTCCAGCCGTCCTGCAGCTGGTAGCTCATCGCCTTGGGGATCGGCAGCGCGGCGAGCGCGGCTTCGAGCGCACCCTGCAGCCCCTCTTGCAGGGTGGCGCCGGGCACGACGCTGTCGAGGAACAGCGCTTCGGCCTTGCCCTCCATCTGGCGCTTGAGCGTCGGCACGACGGAGGCGTCCTGCCCCAATGCGGCGAGCTTCTTGAGCAGCGCGGGTGTGGCGTTGCCGGCGGCGTCGAGCGCGACGGCGATTGGCATCAGCTTCTGCTGCATCGGCTTGTCGGCCGCCTTCGCGGCGACATTCGTAACGTGCGCCGCGAGGCGGCGCGGCGAGGCGTAGGCGGTCACGGCGCCATCACCCGTCAGGCCGCTGGCTTTCAGTTTTTCCGCCAGCGTGGCGGCGAAGGACTCGCCGAGTTTCTTGAGCGCCTTGGGCGGCAGTTCCTCGACGCAGAGTTCGACCAGCAGATTCTTCATGCCGCTTTCTCCAGCTTCGCCAGCACTTCGGCGGCATGTTCCTGCGGCGCCATCGGGAAGCCGAGGCGCGCGCGGCTGTCGAGGTAGGCTTGTGCGACGCTCCTGGCCAGGTTGCGGATGCGACCGATGTAGGCGGCGCGCTCGGTAACGGAAATTGCGCCGCGCGCGTCGAGCAGGTTGAAGGTGTGCGCGGCCTTGAGCACCTGTTCGTAGGCCGGCAGGGCGAGCTGCTGCTCCATCAGGTGCTTCGCGTTGCCCTCGTGCGCAGAAAAGGCGTGCAGCAGGAACTCGACGTTGCTGTGCTCGAAGTTGTAGGCACTCTGCTCCACCTCGTTCTGGTGGAAGACGTCGCCGTATTTCAGGCCCGGCGCGTAGACGAGGTCGAAGACGTTCTCGACGCCCTGCAGGTACATCGCCAGCCGCTCCAGGCCGTAGGTGATTTCGCCGGTGATCGGCTTGCAGTCGATGCCGCCGACCTGCTGGAAATAGGTGAACTGCGTGACTTCCATGCCGTTCAGCCACACTTCCCAGCCGAGGCCCCAGGCGCCGAGGGTCGGGTTCTCCCAGTCGTCCTCGACGAAGCGGACGTCGTTCTTCTTCAGGTCGAAACCCAGGGCTTCGAGTGAGCCCAGATAGAGTTCGAGGATGTTGGCCGGCGCGGGTTTCAGCACCACCTGATACTGGTAGTAGTGCTGCATGCGGTTGGGATTCTCGCCGTAGCGGCCGTCCTTGGGGCGGCGCGAAGGCTGCACGTAGGCGGCCTTCCAGGGCTCGGGGCCGAGCGCGCGCAGGAAGGTGGCGGTGTGCGAGGTGCCGGCGCCGACCTCCATGTCGTAGGGCTGGAGCAAGGCGCAGTTTTGTTGGTCCCAGAATGTCTGGAGGCGCAGGATGATCTCTTGAAACGTCGGCTTCATGTGGCGGGTCGGCAAGAGGAGAGGCATGATTCTAGCGGCTGCGCCGGCGCCGATAAGCGTGCAGGAACCCAGGAAATACCGCCGCCGCCGCGATCAGCACCGCCAGGGCGTTGCCCCACTGCGCGTAGGGCGTGAGACCGGTGAAACCCTGCGCCTCCACCACCAGGGCGCCGGTGACGAATTCCGGCAGCTGGGCGAGCACCCGGCCGTCCGGGGCGATGGCCGCCGTGATGCCCGTATTGGTCGCGCGCAGCATCATGCGGCCGGTTTCCAGCGCGCGCAGGCGGGCGATCTGCAGATGCTGCGGCTGGGCGAGCGAATCGCCGAACCAGGCGGTGTTGGACAGGTTGATCAGCAGGGTCGCTTCCGGCAGCGCGCGAATGATCTCCTCGCCGAACAGGTCTTCGTAGCAGATGTTGGGGGCGATGCGCTGGCCGGCGATGGCCAGCGGGGACTGGCCCGGCGGGCCGGCCGAGAAGTCCGACATCGGGATGTTCACAAGCTCGAAAAACCACGAGAAGCCGGGCGGCGCATATTCCCCGAAGGGCACCAGATGCTGCTTGGCGTAGCTTTGCGTGCCTTCCGGCGTGAGGGCGATGGCCGCGTTTACGTAGCCGCCCTCGCGGTGGCGCGCGGCCGCACCGATCAGGACGTTGCCATGGCGGCCCAGGGCGGCGAGCGTCTCGCGCGGGATCTGGTCGAAGAAGAGGGGAATCGCGGTTTCGGGCAGCACCGTCAGATCGGCCGGATGGTCGAGCGCGAGCCGCGTGTAGGTGTCGATCGACAGCGACAGGTACTCGGGCACCCACTTGATGCTCTGCGGCACGTTGCCCTGGAGCAGGGCGACCCGGAGCGGCGCGCCGGTCGGCTGCGTCCAGTCCATCTGGCGCAGCGCAGCGCCTGCGGCCAGGAGCAGGACGATGAGGCCCCAGCCGGCCCTGCGCCGCCCATCGAGCGCCAGCAATGCGGCGAACAGCACGGCGACGAAACCTACGCCAAACACGCCCAGCACGGCCGCGTAGCCGGCCAGCGGGCTGGGCGGCGCCTGCGAATAGCCCAGCGCCAGCCAGGGAAAGCCGGTGAAAGCCCAGCCGCGCAACCATTCGGCAAGTGTCCACAGTCCGGCGAGGAGGAGCGCGTCGCGCCAAAAGTGCCGCCCTGCGGGCGCAGGCGCGTTGTCGGCGCTGGCGGCACGGCGATAGAGGTAGCCGACGAGCGCGGGAAACAGCGCGAGGTAGGCGCAAAACAGCAGGGTGGCCACGGCCGCCAGCGGAGCGGCCATGCCGCCCATGTCGTGCAGGCTGATATAGACCCACGACACCCCGGCGAGGAAAAATCCCGCTCCCCAGCAGAAACCGAGCCAGGCTGCACGGCCGGGCTCGGCCTGCTGCCAGAGTCGGAACAGCAGCGCCAGGGTGAGGATCGGCAGCGGAAACAGCTCGAAGGGGGCGAAGCCAAAAACACTGACGCCCCCCAGGCCTGCCGCAAGGAGGGAGGGAGGCAGTCTCATGCCTGCGGTTCTTGGGTTTTGGGCGCTTGCCGCTTCTGTGGATCGATCAGCAGCGTATGCACACGCCGGCTGTCGGCGCGCAGCACCTGTACATGCAGGCCGTCGAGAACGACGATTTCGTTGCGCTTCGGCAGTCGGCCGAGGGTATGGATGACCAGCCCGCCGACGGTGGCGCAATTCTCGTCCGCGAAGTTCGTGGCGAAGGCAACGTTGAAGTCGGCGATCTCGGTGGTGGCCTTGATGCGATAGCGCCCGGCATTGTCGAGCACGATGTTGTCGGCGGTCTCGTCGAAGTCATATTCGTCCTCGATGTCGCCGACGATCTGTTCGAGCACGTCCTCGATGGTGACCAGGCCGGCGACGCCGCCATACTCGTCGACGACGATGGCCATGTGGTTGCGCGATGCCCTGAATTCACGCAACAACACGTTCAGGCGCTTCGACTCGGGGATGAACACCGCCGGCCGCAGGCTGTCGCGCAGGTCGAACTCCCGGCCGACGTAGTGGCGCAGCAGGTCCTTGGCCAGCAGGATGCCGATCACGTCGTCCTTGCCCGCGCCGATCGCGGGGAAACGCGAGTGCGCGGTATCGAGGGCGAAGGCGACGATCTTCTCCAGCGGGTCATGGATCGACACGACGTCCATCTGCGCGCGCGGCACCATGATGTCGCGCACCTGCATTTCGGACACCGCCAGCGCGCCCTCGATGATCGAAAGGGCGTCGCCATCCATCAGGCTGCGGTCGTGCGCGCCGCGCAGGAGCTTGAGCAGCTGTTCGCGGTCTTCGGGTTCGCCCAGGAGAAGCAGCGACAGGCGTTCGAACAGAGGGCGACGACTTCGGGAAGAGTCCATATTCACCGGTAAGGGTCGGGGATGCCGAAACGGGCGAGAATGGCGCGCTCGCGCGCCTCCATTCGCGCGGCATCGACCGCGCCGGTTTCGTGCTCATACCCCTGCAGGTGCAGCATACCATGCACCACCATGTGAGCCAGATGCGCCTTGAAGGGTTTGCCCTGCGCCTGCGCCTCGCGCTGCACGACCGGCAGGCAGATCGCGAGGTCGCCCGCCGCCGCCTGCGCCGCGTAGGCAAAGGCGAGAACGTTGGTCGGATAATCCTTGCCCCGGAACTTGCGGTTGAGCGAGCGGCCTTCCGCCTCATCGACGAAACGCACGGTGAGCTGCGCGTCGGTCTCGAGCGCGGCCTTCGCCCAGCGGCGCAGCTGGGCGCGATCCGGCAAGGCCTCGTGGGCGCAGGCGTATTGCACCGCCAGCCGCAGTTCAGGGATTGTTTTCGTTCTCGGCATAGGCGGCGACGATGCGCGCGACGAGCGGATGGCGCACGACATCGGAGGCGTCGAAGTCGGTGAAGGCCAGCCCGCGCACGCCGGCGAGGATGCGGCGCGCCTCGACGAGACCGGATTTTTGTCCCTTGGGCAGGTCCATCTGCGTGACGTCGCCGGTGATCACCGCCTTGGCGCCGATGCCGATGCGCGTGAGGAACATCTTCATCTGCTCGGGGGTGGTGTTCTGCGCCTCGTCGAGGATGATGAAGGCGTGGTTGAGCGTGCGCCCGCGCATGTAGGCGAGCGGCGCGACCTCGATGTTCTGCTTCTCGAACAGGCGCGCCACCTTGTCGAAGCCCATCAGGTCGTAGAGCGCGTCGTAGAGCGGGCGCAAATAGGGGTCGACCTTCTGCGCGAGATCGCCGGGCAGGAAGCCGAGCCGCTCGCCGGCCTCGACGGCGGGGCGCGTCAGGACGATGCGCTGCACCTGGTCGCGCTCGAAGGCATCGACGGCGCTGGCGACGGCGAGATAGGTCTTGCCGGTGCCGGCCGGACCGACAGCGAAGGTGATGTCGTGCTCCTGGATCTTGCGCAAGTACTCGACCTGGTGCGGCGTGCGGCCGTGCAGGTCGTTCTTTCTCGTGAGCAGCTCGGCGGCCGACGGGACAGCCTGGCTGCGGGCCCGCAGTTCGATCAGGCCAAGCTGGATGTCGTCGATCGTCAGAGGCTCGTCGGCACAGACATAGAAATGCCTGAGCGCCGCCACCGCCAGACGCGCCTGCGCCGGGTCGCCGTCGATGCGGCAGTGCCCGCCGCGCCGCGCCAGGGTCACGTCGTAGGCCATCTCGATCTGGCGCAGATTCTCGTCGAGCGCGCCGCACAGGTTCGCCAGCCGGGCGTTGTCGGGCGGCCGCAGCGTCAGCGCAAGGCCGCGGGCCTTCGCTCCCCCGGCGGGAGCGCCGTCCCGCCCGCGCCGACTTTCCGGTTCAGCGGTTTTCGGCAAGACCCAGCTCGGCGGCGGAAAGGATCCAGACCCGGAACACCGCGCCCATCGTGTCGGTCTGGAAACGCACCGGCACGGGCGCCTGCACCATCGCCGACGGAATCGCCAGGTTGATCTCGTTGCGGATCACCACGGCGGGCGAAAGCAAAAAGGTCCGGCCGTCGATGCGCACCTGGCCGTACGCGGGAGGCTGCATCATGCCCCTGGCCGCCTCCTGCGGCAAATGGCGCACGATGCCCGTGACCGGCGGGGCGGGCGCGGGAGCCATGAGCCCCTGGACGGCGGCGCCGATCAGGGTTCCGACGATGGCTGAGGTGACGGGGTCGACGGGCATGCTGCATATCATAGCCCCGTTTGGCGCGGTGCAGGTCAGGACGCGGCATGCCGGGACAAAATTGCATGCTGCATATTCCGCTGAAAAAGTGATCAGACGCCGTCGGCGACGAACGGATTGCCGTCTCGTTCCGCGCCGAAGGTCGACATCGGCCCGTGGCCGGGGATGAATTCGAAGTCGTCCCCGAGCGGGAACAGCTTTTGCCGGATCGAGCGCACCAGCGCCGCGTGATCGCCGCGCGGGAAATCGCTGCGCCCGATCGACCCCGCGAACAGCACGTCGCCGACCAGCGCCAGCTTCGACGGCCGGTGGATGAAGCAGACATGGCCCGGCGTGTGGCCCGGCGTGTGGATCACCTCCAGCACCTCGTCCCCGAGGGTCACCGTATCGCCGTCTGCCAGCCAGCGGTCCGGCCGCAGCGCCGGCGTGTCCGGAAAGCCGAACATGCGGCACTGCTCGGGCAGGGCGTCGAGCCAGAAGGCCTCCTCGCGCTGCGGCCCCTCGACGGGCACGCCCAGGCGCCGCGCCAGTTCCGCCGCGCCGCCGACATGGTCGATGTGGCCATGCGTCAGCAGGATTTTCTCGACCTTGAGATCGCGCGCGGCGACTTCCGCCAGGATGTCATCCACATCCCCGCCGGGATCGACCACCGCCGCGCGGCGGGTTGCGGTCTCCCAGATCAGGGAACAGTTCTGTTCGAAGGGGGTTACAGGCAGAATGGCGTATTTCATGTGCCGCATCATAGTCGATGGAGTCCCGTGGAAGCCGATCCCAACGCGCCCCTGATTGTCGAGCAGCTGGTCAAAACTTACGAGGGCAAGCCCGCCGTCGCCGGACTGTCGTTCGCGCTCCGGCGCGGCGAATGCCTCGGCCTGCTCGGCCCCAACGGCGCCGGCAAGACCACCACGCTGCGCTGCTGCCTCGGTCTCGCCAGGCCGGACAGCGGGACGATCCGCCTGCTCGGCGAACCGGTGCCGGAGCGCGGGCGCGAAGCGCGGGCGCGCACCGGCGTCGTGCCGCAGTTCGATAACCTCGATCCGGACTTCACGGCCGCCGAAAATCTGCTCGTCTACGGCCGCTATTTTGGCCTGCCCGCCGCGACGATCCATGCGCGCATCCCGGCGCTGCTCGACTTCGCCGGCCTCTCGAGCAGGGAAAAATCCAGCATCCGCGCCCTCTCGGGGGGCATGAAGCGGCGCCTCATGCTCGCCCGCGCGCTGGTCAACGACCCCGAACTGCTGGTGCTCGACGAGCCGACCACCGGCCTCGACCCGCAGGCGCGCCGCCTGATCTGGGACGGCCTCAGGAAGCTGCTCGCGGAGGGGAAAACCATCCTGCTCACCACGCATTACATGGACGAGGCCGAACACCTGTGCGACCGGCTGGTCATCGTGGACAGCGGCCGCATCATCGAGGAAGGCTCGCCGCGCGCGCTGATCGACGCGCACTTCCCCGTCTCCCCCTCCGCCCTGCGCCCGGCCAATCTGGAGGACGTGTTCCTCAAGCTCACCGGCCATGAGCTGCGGGACTGAGCGGCGATGATTCCGGCATTTCCCGTCCTGTCCCTGCGCGCGCTGGCGGTGTGGCGGCGCAATTTCCTCGTCTGGCGCAAGCTCGCCCTGCCCGCCCTGCTCGGCAACCTCGCCGACCCGATGATCTACCTGTTCGGCCTCGGCTACGGCCTCGGCGCCCTGCTGCCCGAAATCGGCGGCGCGCCCTACATCGCCTTCCTCGCCGCCGGGACGGTGTGCGCCTCGACGATGAACACCGCCTCGTTCGAGACCCTCTATTCCGGGTTTTCGCGCATGCACGTGCAGCGCACCTGGGAGGCGATCATGAACGCGCCGGTCTCGCTCGACGACGTGCTGGCCGGCGAGTGCCTGTGGGCCGCCGCCAAGGCCAGCCTCTCCGGCGCGGCGATCCTCGCGGTGATCTGGGCGCTCGGCTACGTCGCCGGGCCGCTGGCACTGTGGGCGCTGCCGGCGATCTTCCTCACCGGCCTGTGCTTCGCCGCGCTGGGGCTGATCATCACGGCCATTTCGCCCTCCTACGACTTCTTCATGTACTACTTCACGCTGTTCATCACGCCGATGATTCTGCTGTGCGGGGTGTTCTTCCCGGTCGACCAGTTGCCGGCCGCCGTCCAGTCGATCGCCACCTGGCTGCCGCTGTGGCATTCCGTCGAGCTGATCCGGCCGCTGGTCTTCGGCGAGCTGCCCGCGAATCCACTACTGAACATCGGCGCGTTGGCCGCGATCACCGTGATCTCGTTCTGGATCGCGGTCGTGCTCGCGCGCCGCCGGTTCCTGAAATAGGCCGAAAATGGTCTTTCCCAACGCACGACACAATCAAGGGAGGAGTGAAATGAGCCAAGACGCGCCCGCCCCCCTGCGGCTGCATGTGCCCGAGCCCACCGGACGGCCGGGACAGCACACCGATTTTTCCTACCTGCATCTTTCCCCCGCCGGCGCCGTGCGCCGGCCGCCGATCGACACCCAGCCCGTCGACACCAGCGACCTCGCCTTCGCACTGATTCGCGTGCTCGACGACGACGGCAATGCGGTCGGCCCCTGGGTGCCCGAACTGACGCCGGAGCAGCTGCGCTTCGGCCTGCGCGCGATGCTGAAGACGCGCCTCTTCGACGCGCGCATGCTGATCGCCCAGCGGCAGAAGAAACTCTCGTTCTACATGCAGTGCCTCGGCGAGGAAGCCATCGCCGTCGCCCATGCGCTCGCGCTCGAACCCGGCGACATGAATTTCCCGACCTACCGCCAGCAGGGCCTGCTGATGGCGCGCGAGGTGCCGCTCGTCGAGCTGATGTGCCAGCTGTTCTCGAACGAGCGCGACCCGATGAAGGGCCGCCAGCTGCCGGTGCTCTACTCCTACCGCAAGTACGACTTCTTCAGCATCTCGGGCAACCTCGCGACCCAGATGCCGCAGGCGGTCGGCTGGGGCATGGCCTCGGCGATCAAGGGGGACACCAAGATCGCGTCCGGCTGGATCGGCGACGGCTCGACCGCCGAGGCCGACTTCCATACCGCGCTGACCTTCGCCCATGTCTATCGCGCGCCGGTGATCATCAACGTGGTCAACAACCAGTGGGCGATCTCGACTTTCGAGGCCATCGCCGGCGGCGAAGGCACGACCTTCGCCGCGCGCGGCATCGGCGCCGGCATCGCGTCCCTGAGAGTGGATGGCAACGACTTCCTCGCCGTCTATGCCGCCTCGCGCTGGGCCGCCGACCGCGCGCGCAGCAACCTCGGTCCGACCCTGATCGAGTGGGTGACCTATCGCGCCGGCGCGCATTCCACCTCGGACGACCCGACCAAGTATCGCCCCGCAGACGACTGGGAACACTTCCCGCTCGGCGATCCGGTCGCGCGCCTCAAACAGCACCTGATCAAGCTGGGCGAATGGTCGGAGGAACAGCACGCCGCCACGCAGCAGGCACTGGAAGCCGAGATCGCCGCCGCGCAGAAGGAAGCCGAAAGCTACGGTTCGCTGGCCGACGGCCACGTGCATAGCGCCGCCTCGATGTTCGAGGACGTCTACAAGGACATGCCCGCGCACCTGCTGCGGCAGCGCCAGGAACTGGGAGTTTGAGCATGGCCACGATGACGATGATCCAGGCCCTGCGCTCGGCCATGGACGTGATGCTGGAACGCGACGACAACGTGGTGATCTACGGCGAGGACGTCGGCTACTTCGGCGGCGTGTTCCGCTGCACCGAGGGCCTGCAGCAGAAGTACGGCAGCTCGCGCGTGTTCGACGCCCCGATCTCGGAGAGCGGCATCGTCGGCACCGCCGTCGGCATGGGCGCTTATGGCTTACGCCCTGTTGTCGAGATCCAGTTCGCCGACTACTTCTACCCGGCCACCGACCAGATCGTCTCCGAAGTGGCGCGCCTGCGCTACCGCTCGGCCGGCGAATTCATCGCCCCGCTGACCATCCGCATGCCCTGCGGCGGCGGCATCTACGGCGGCCAGACGCACAGCCAGAGCCCCGAGGCCTTCTTCACGCACGTCTGCGGTCTGCGCACGGTGATGCCATCGAACCCCTACGACGCCAAGGGCCTGCTGATCGCCGCCATCGAATGCGACGATCCGGTGATCTTCCTCGAGCCCAAGCGCCTCTACAACGGCCCCTTCGACGGCCATCACGACCGGCCGGTCACGCCCTGGTCGAAGCATCCGCTCGGCGAAGTGCCCGAGGGCCATTACACGGCGCCGCTCGATTCCGCCGCCGTCTACCGCCCCGGCACGCAGCTGACGGTGCTCACCTACGGCACGATGGTTTTCGTCGCCGAAGCAGCGGCGCTCGAAAGCGGCGTCGATGCCGAGATCATCGACCTGCGCAGCCTCTGGCCGCTCGACCTCGACACCATCGTGAATTCGGTGAAGAAAACCGGCCGCTGCGCCGTGGTGCATGAGGCCACGCGCACCGGCGGCTTCGGCGCCGAGCTGGTCGCGCTGGTGCAGGAGCACTGCTTCTACCACCTCGAAGCGCCGATCGAGCGCGTCACCGGCTGGGACACGCCTTACCCGCATGCGCAGGAATGGGCCTACTTCCCCGGCCCGCGGCGCGTCGCCGAGGGCTTCAAGCGCGCCATGGAGAGAAAGTGATGGGCATTCATGTCATCAAGATGCCGGACATCGGCGAGGGCATCGCCGAAGTCGAACTCGCGGCGTGGAACGTGCAGCCCGGCGACACGGTGGTCGAGGACCAGCCGCTCGCCGACGTGATGACCGACAAGGCCACCGTGGAGATTCCCTCCCCGGTCGCCGGCAAAGTGATTTCGCTCGGCGGCAAGGCCGGCGACGTGCTGGCGGTCGGCGCCGAGCTGATCCGCCTCGAAGTGGCCGGGGAGGGCAATGTGTGCGCAGCCGCTGTTGCCGCGGAACCGAAACCGGCGCCCGGCGAGAAGCCGCTCGCCTCGCCCGCCGTGCGCCGCTACGCCTGGGATCGCGGCATCGACCCGCAACTCGTCTTCGGCAGCGGCCCGGCCGGCCGCATCCTGCGCGAGGACGTCGACGCCTATGTCGCCGGCAGGCAGGGGGTCGCCGCCCCCGCGCCGCAGCGCGCGCGGCTCGAATGGGAGGAGGCCATCCCGGTCATCGGCCTGCGCCGCAAGATCGCGCGGAAGATCCAGGAAGCCAAACAGCATATTCCGCACTTCGCCTATGTCGAGGAAATCGACATGACCGAATGCGAGGCGCTGCGCCAGCAGCTCAACGCCAGATACGCCGCGACGCGCGGCAAGCTGACGCTGCTGCCGTTGTTGATGCGCGCCATCGTTCTCGCGGTGCGCGAGTTCCCGCAGGTCAACGCGCGCTACGACGACGCGGCCGACGTGGTCACGCGCTACGGCGCGGTGCACCTGGGCATCGCCACGCAGACCGAAGGCGGCCTGATGGTGCCGGTGCTGCGCCATGCCGAGACGCTCGACCTCTGGCAGATGGCGTCGGAGATCGCGCGCCTGTCGGAGGCCGCGCGCAACGGCAAGGCCACGCGCGACGAGCTGACCGGCTCGACGCTGACGATCACCAGCCTCGGCGCGCTCGGCGGCATCGTCTCGACCCCGGTCATCAACACTCCCGAGGTCGCCATCGTCGGCGTCAACCGCATGGTCGAGCGGCCAGTAATCCGGTCCGGCCAAATTGTCGCGCGCCAGATGATGAACCTCTCCTCGTCCTTCGACCACCGCGTCGTCGATGGCATGGACGCGGCGCAATTCATCCAGTGCGTGCGCGGCTACCTCGAAGCCCCCGCGACGCTTTTCGTGGAGTAAGCCATGTTGACCGAAACCACCACCCTGCTCGCGGGCCGACCGGCCCCCGCCGCCAGCCTGACCGACATCCCCGCGCTACTCGCCGCCTATCGTCAGCCCGCGACGCAGCCCGTAGCCTTCGGCACCAGCGGCCATCGCGGCACCGCGCTCAATGGCAGCTTCAACGAGGCGCACATCCTCGCCATCGCCCAGGCCGTCGCGGAATATCGCGCGCAGTCCGGCAGCGCCGGCCCGCTGTTCCTCGGCATGGACACTCACGCGCTTTCGGCGCCGGCACAGCGGAACGTCATCGAAGTGCTGGCCGCCAACGGCGTGACCGTGCATCTGCAAAAGGACGGCGGCTTCACGCCGACGCCGGTGATCTCGCGCGCCATCCTGGCGCACAATGGCGATGAAAGTCGGCGCTCGCGGGACGGCGCCGCCGACGGTATCGTCATCACCCCCTCGCACAACCCGCCGCAGGACGGCGGCATCAAGTACAACCCGCCGCACGGCGGCCCGGCCGACACCGACGTGACCGGTTGGATCGAGCGGCGCGCCAATGCCCTGATGGCCGACGGGAACAGGGGCGTCAAATGCCTGCCTTACGATGCTGCACTGGCTGCGCCGACCACGCATGCCGTCGACCTGATGACGCCCTACATCGCCGCGCTCGGCGCGGTGATCGACATGGACGCGATTCGCCAGGCCAAGCTCAAGATCGGCGTCGACCCGATGGGCGGCGCGGCCGTCGCTTACTGGCAGCCGATCGCCGCGCATTACGGGCTCGACATCACGGTGGTGAATCCCCGGGTCGATCCCGCCTTTTCCTTCATGACGCTCGACCACGATGGCAAGATCCGCATGGATTGCTCGAGCCCCTATGCGATGGCCGGCCTCGTCGGCCTGAAGGACAGGTTCGACATTGCCTGGGGCAACGACGCCGACGTCGACCGCCACGGCATCGTCACGCCCTCGGTCGGGCTGATGAACCCGAACCACTACCTCGCCGTCGCGATCAATTACCTGCTGACCCATCGCCCGCAGTGGCCGCAGAACGCGGCCGTCGGCAAGACGCTGGTGTCGAGCGGCATGATCGACCGCGTGGTGAACGGCCTCGGCCGCCAGCTGATCGAGGTGCCGGTCGGCTTCAAGTGGTTCTCGCAGGGCCTGCTCGAAGGCACGATCTGCTTCGGCGGCGAGGAGAGCGCGGGCGCGAGCTTCCTCAAGCGCGACGGCAGCGCGTGGGCGACCGACAAGGACGGCATCATCCTCGGCCTGCTGGCGGCGGAGATCGCCGCCGTCACCGGCAAGGACCCGGGCCGCCACTATCAGGACCTCGCCGCGCAGTACGGATCGCCGCACTACCTGCGCATCGACACGCCGGTGACGCCGGCGCAGAAGGCCGCGTTCAAGAAGCTGGCGCCCGAGCGCGTTTCGGCATCCATGCTGGCCGGCGAGCCGATCACCGCGCGGCTGACGCGCGCGCCGGGCAACGACGCGCCGATCGGCGGCCTCAAGGTGACGACGGCCAACGGCTGGTTCGCCGCGCGCCCCTCCGGCACCGAGGACATCTACAAGCTCTATGCCGAGAGCTTCAAGAGCGCGGAACACCTGCAGCAGATCGTCGCCGAGGCGCAGCAGATCGTCGCGGCGGCGCTGGGCTGATTCGCTGCGCGCGGCGAGCCCGTCGAGAATCTTCCGGTTGACGCCGACGCCGACAAGGGGGGACTCGATGCCCGCTAGAATGCGCCATGGCAACCCTTCTGGTGATCACCAATCTGCCCGACCAGGACAGCGCGCGCGCGCTCGCCGGGGTGCTGGTCGAGGCACGGCTGGCCGCCTGCGTCAATATCCTCGCGCCCTGCCGCTCGGTCTATCGCTGGCAGGGCAAGACAGAGCATGCCGAGGAGGTGCCGCTGCTGATCAAGACCACGGCGGCGCGCTACGCCGCGCTGGAGGCGGCGATCCGCGCCCGCCACCCGTATGAACTTCCCGAGATCGTCGCAGTCCCAATCGATCGCGGCCTGCCGGACTACCTGGCGTGGGTCATCGCCGAAACCACCGCACCGACAACACCATGCTGATCCGATTTCTCGCCCTTTGCTGGCTGGCCCTGGCCACCCTCGTCCACGCCGCGGAACCGCTCGATCCGGAGAAGGCGTTCCGCTTCTCGGCCAGTGCGCTGGATGAAAAAACCATCGAGGCGCGCTGGGACATCGCGCCCAACTACTACCTCTATCGCCACAAGATCGCCTTTCGCGCCGAAGGGGCGCAGCTGGGCGAACCGGTGCTGCCCAAGGGCACGGAGTACGACGACGAGTTCTTCGGCCGCGTCGAGACCTATCGCGGCACGCTGACGATCCGCATCCCGGTGCTGGCGGGCGGCGGCAGCATCCTGCTTCTGGCCGATTCGCAGGGCTGCCAGCAAGACGGCATCTGCTACCCGCCCAAGACGCAGCAGGCGCGGGTGCTGCTGGCGGCGGCAGGCGCGTCCGCGGGCGCGGCCGGCGCCTTCCCGCCGGCGCAGGCGCCCGAGGCCACCCCCCCCGCTGGCGACGAATCGGGCCGCATCGCCCGCATGCTCGAAGGCGCCGGCTTCTGGGTAGTGGTTGCCAGCTTCTTCGGCTTCGGCCTGCTGCTGTCCTTCACGCCCTGCGTTTTCCCGATGATCCCGATCCTCTCGAGCATCATCGTGAACCACGGTCACGCCATGACCCACGCGCGGGCCTTCACGCTCTCGCTCGCCTATGTGCTCGGCATGGCCGTCACCTATGCCGCCATCGGCGTGGCGGCCGGCTTTTCCGGCACCCTGCTCTCGGCCGCACTGCAGAATGCCTGGGTGCTGGGCGGTTTCGCCCTCGTCTTCGTCGCGCTGGCCTTCGCCATGTTCGGCTTCTACGAGCTGCAACTGCCCGCCGCGCTGCAATCGAAACTCACCGACACCGCCAACCGCCGCGGCGGCTCCTTGCCGGCGCTCGCCATCATGGGCGCCGTTTCCGCCCTGATCGTCGGTCCCTGCGTGGCCGCGCCGCTGGCGGGCGCACTTCTCTACATCGCCAAGACGGGCGATGCCGTCCTCGGCGGGACGGCGCTGTTCTCCATGGGCATGGGCATGGGCGCGCCGCTGTTGCTGGTGGGCCTGTTCTCGCGCTCGTTCCTGCCCAGGAGCGGCCCGTGGATGGAGGCGGTGAAGAAGTTCTTCGGCGTGGTGCTCCTGGCCACCGCCCTGTGGCTGGTCTCGCCGGTGCTGCCGAGCTGGCTGGTGATGCTGGGCTGGGCGGCGCTGTTCATCGTGCCGGCCATCTATCTGCACGCGCTCGAGCCGCTGCCGCCCACGGCGCACGGCTGGGCGCGCTTCTGGAAGGGCATCGGCATCCTGATGCTGCTCTACGGCGCGGCACTCGTGGCCGGACTGCTGGGCGGCAGCCGCGACCCCCTCCAGCCGCTCGATTTCCTGCGCGGCGGCCCGGGCGCCGCGCGGTTGGCCAATGATCCGGCGCCGACTTTCGCGCGGGTGAAAACCGTCGCCGAGCTCGACGCGCGGCTTGCGACGGTGCAAAAACCGGTGATGCTCGACTTCTACGCCGACTGGTGCGTCGCGTGCAAGGAAATGGAACGCTTCACCTTCGCCGATCCGGCCGTCGCCGCGAAGATGAAGGAATTCACGCTCCTCAAGGCCGACGTCACCGCCAACGACGCCGCGGACAAGGCGCTCCTCAAGCGCTTCGGCCTGTTCGGTCCGCCGGGCATCATCTTTTTCGACGCCGCCGGCCGGGAAATTTCCGGTCTGCGCGTGGTGGGCTTCCAGCCGGCGGCGCAGTTTCTCGGAGTGCTGGCAACGGCCCAGAGCCGCAGCTGAAGGAGCATCGTCATGTTCACCGGCATCGTCGTCGCCATCGGCAAGATCACCCACCTGCAAGCGCTCGAAGAAGGCTTGCGCCTGACCATCACCGCGCCCGGCCTCGGCCTCGGGGATGTGGCGATCGGCGATTCGATCGCGCACAACGGCGTGTGTCTGACCGTGATCGCCAAGGCAAAGGAAAGCTACCGGGTCGACGTTTCGAAGGAAACCCTGCGCTGCAGCATCGGCCTGGACCTGCCCCAGGGCGAGCTCAATCTCGAAAAGGCGATGCGCCTGTCCGACTTCGTCGGCGGCCATCTCGTCTCGGGCCATGTCGACGGCGTCGGCGAGGTGGTGCGCTTCGAGCCGGCGGGCGAGTCGCGCCTGCTGGAAATCAGGGCGCCGAAGGAACTCGCGCGCTACATCGCGCGCAAGGGCTCGATCGCGGTCGATGGCGTCTCGCTCACCACAAATCGCGTCAAGGGCCGCAGCTTCTCGATCAACCTGATCCCGCACACGGTGGCGGTCACGACCCTGAAGCGCCTGCATCCGGGCGCGCGGGTCAATCTCGAGGTCGACCTGATCGCACGCTACGTCGAGCGCATGCTGGACCCGGGTCGATGAGCCGAGCCATGAACCGCCTTCCCATCCTTGCCGCCATCCTGCTCATGCCCCTTTCGGCATCCTGCTCGAGCCCGCCAATCACCGCCCCGGCCTGCGGCACGCCGGGCCAGTGGATGGTTCCCGCCGCCGCCCAGGCCCAGCCCGCCGAGCCGCGCGAGGTGCTCGAACGCATGCGAGGCCAGCAGGTCGTGCTGCTCGGGGAACGCCACGACAGCGCCGAGGATCACCGCTGGCAGCTGCACATGCTGGCGCAGCTGCACGCCCTGCGGCCGCGCCTGGCGATCGGCTTCGAGATGTTTCCGCGGCGCGTCCAGCCGGCGCTCGACCGGTGGGTCGCCGGCGCCCTGGCGGAGGCCGAGTTTCTCCGCCTGGCGGACTGGGAACAGGTCTGGGGCTTCGATGCGCAGCTCTACCTGCCGCTGTTCCATTTCGCCCGCATGAACCGCATTCCGATGCTGGCGCTCAACGTCGAGCGCAGCCTGGTCGAAGCGGTCGGCAAACAGGGCTTCGCAGGCGTGCCCGAAGCGCAGCGGGAGGGCGTCGGCCGTCCCGCCGCCCCCAGCCCCGCCTATCGCAAGGCGCTGCGCGCGGTATATGACCATCACCCGGCCAGGTCGCGCGCCGATGGCGACTTCGCGCGCTTCGTCGAGGCGCAGACCTTCTGGGACCGCGCCATGGCCGAGCGCATCGCCGCCCATCTGCAGCAGGCGCCGGACGCGCTGGTGGTCGGCATCGTCGGCGCCGGCCACGTGCGCGACGGGCAGGGCGTGGCGCACCAGCTCAAGGCGCTCGGCTTCGACCGGACCGGCCTGCTGCTCACCTGGGAAAGCGCGGCAAGCTGCGCCGGTCTCGGCCAGGGATTCGCCGACGCTCTCTACCTCATCGACCCGCCGCAAGCCAATCCGCCGCGTCTGGGCGTGGCGACCGAACAGGAAAAGGACGGCCTGCGCGTCACACAGGTGACCGCGGGCAGCATCGCCGAAGCTGCCGGGCTCAAGAGCGGCGACCTGATTCTCGAAGTTGCCGGCCGGCGCGCAGACAGCATCGCCGTGCTGCGCGCCGCGGTCCAGCGCCAGGTGTCCGGCGCCTGGCTGCCGCTCAAGATCCGGCGTGGCGGCGAAGAACAGGAGATCGTCGCGCGCTTCCCGCCGGGTTCATGATGCGCTTCCTTCCGCTGCTGCTTTGGCTGCCGCTGGCTGCGCTGGCGCAGCCCCATCTTGAAATCGACGCGCGACTCGATCCGGCGACGCGCCAGCTGGACGTCCGCGCGACACTGACGAGCGAGCGAGCGCTGCGCGGCTTCCGCCTCGGGCGCGAATTCGAGATCACCTCGGCCAGCGCGAACGGCCGTCCGCTGGCCCTGGCGAGCCGTCCCGCCAGCGCCGACTTTTCCCTGCCGGCGGGCACGCGCAAACTCGAGATCGCCTACCGCGCAACCTTGCCGCCGACCGCGGCGCTCGACCACCGCCAGGTCCTCGGCCGGCGCGGGGGCGCCGCCGGGCCGGAGGGCAGCTTCCTGCCCGCCGGCGCGGGCTGGTATCCCGACCCCGGCGCACTCTTCAGCTATCGGCTCGCGCTGTCCCTGCCCCCCGGCCAGAAGGGGCTGGTGCCCGGCACGCTCGTCGAGGAAAGCGACGGACCGTCCGGCTATCGGGCCGTTTTCCACTTTCCCCACCCCGCCGAAGGCATCGACCTGATGGCCGGGCCGTATGTCGTCAGCGAGCGCTCGCTCGCGCTGGGCCAGCGCAACATCCGCATCCGCACCTGGTTCCATCCCGAGCTGCAGGACTTCGCGCCCGGCTATCTGGACGATTCGGCGCGTTACATCGAGCGCTTTTCCCGCCAGATCGGGGCTTACCCCTTCGCGATGTTCAGCGTGGTGTCCAGCCCGACGCCGACCGGCTACGGCATGCCCAGCCTGACCTATCTCGGCCGCGAGGTGATCCGCCTGCCCTTCATCCGCGCCACCTCGCTGGGCCACGAGGTGCTGCACAACTGGTGGGGCAACGGCGTCTATCCCGACTGGCAAAGCGGCAACTGGTCGGAGGGGCTCACCACCTTCCTCGCCGACTATGCCTTCAAGGAGGAGCCGGAAATGGGCGGGAGCGAAGACGCGGCGCGCGAGATGCGCATGGGCTGGCTGCGCGATTACGCCGCCGTGCCGCCCGGCGAGGATTTCGCGCTGAAGGACTTCCGCGTACGTCATCACGGCATCGCCTCGATCATCGGCTACAACAAGGCGGCGATGGTCTTCCTGATGCTGCGCGACAAGATCGGCCGCGCGGCCTTCGAGCGCGGCCTGCGCCTGTTCTGGCAGCGTCATCAGTTCCGCACCGCCGGCTGGGCCGATCTCGAAGCGGCTTTTGCCGCGGCCTCCGGGCAGGATCTCGCCGCATTCTTCGACACCTGGGTGAATCATCCCGGCAGCCCGCGCTTCACGCCCGCCCAGATCGCGGCCGACACGGATTTCCGCCTGTGGCGGCGCATCGATCCGGCCGTGTTCCCGCCGATTCTGCGCGAGGTTTTCGTCGCGCCGCGGGCGGGCGTGGTCGTGACGGACGCCGAACTCCAATCCGCCGCGCAGGCGCTGGCGCAGCGCGTGCTCGACGCGAAATCCGCCCCCGTCGGCGCGCGCCTGCCCGCCTCGGAACCGGCGCTGATCTTCGGCCTCGATGCGACCATCGATGCCTGGCTCTCGGCGCAAGGCCTGCCGGCGCGGCCTTTCCCGGTGCGCGGCACGGCGCAGGTCTGGGCAGGACGCGATGCGAAGAACCGTCCCTACGTCGTCGTCGCCGCGCGCGATGCCGCCGCGCTGGCGGCGCTGGGACGCAGCCTGCCACACCACGGCCGGCAGAGCTGGCTGGTCTTCGATGGCGCGCGGGCGGCCGACAAGGGCATCTGGCCGCCGCGCAGGGATTAGCCGGCGGCGGCTCCCGGAAGGCCCCGCTCAACCCGCCCTGCTCGCGTCGTGCATGCGGATGCGGCCGGCGTAAGCCATCGCCGCCAGCGTCGCGCCCATCGCCAGCCAGCCGACCGCGCCGTAGCCTTCCACGCGGCCTTCGGCGTTGATCGCGATCAGCGTGCCGCCCAGCCAGGCCGCCGCGCCCGAGGCGAGACTATGCACCGCGCTGTTCACCGCCAGGAAGGTGCCGCGCAGGCGCGGCTGCGCGGCCGAGGTGACGATGGCCATCACCGGCACCATGCGCCCCGGCACGAAGACGAAGAACAGCGTCGAGCAGGCGATCATCAGCCACAGCGGCACGGGCGGCAGGTGGGTCTGGATGAACAGGGGAAGCAGCGAACACAGCGCGACGAGGCGGTAGGCGCGCACCTTGCCCCAATGGTCGGCGAGGCGGCCGATGCGCCGCGCGGTGAGGAAGGAGGCCGCGCCGCCGACGAGGTAGATCAGCGGAATGTCTTCCTGGCGGATGCCGACGTTGGAGGTGATGTAGATCGTGATGTAGGGAATCACCGTGAAGCCGGAAAACACCGCCAGCGCCATGAACAGCAGCGCGCGCAGGTGATTCGCGTCGCGCAGCGCAGCGGCGATCGCGGCGAGCGGGTGGGCGCGTTCCGCGTCGCCCAGCGGGGCCGACGGCAGATGGCCGCGCAGTTCGGGCAGCGTGCGCCAGCCGAACATCAGCAAGCCCGCCGCGAGCACGGCAATGAAGAAGAAGGGCATGCGCCAGCCGAAATGGTTGGCAAGGTAGAGCGACAGCGGCACGCCGGCGATGGTGGACAGCGAGAACGCCGACATGATGGCGCCGCTGGCGCGGCCGCGCCGCTCGAAGGGAATCAGGTCGCCCACCACGGTCTGCACCATCGCGCCGAGTACGCCGCCGAACGCGCCGGCCAGGCCGCGTGCGGCCAGCAGCGTCCAGTAACCCGGCGCCAGCGCGCAGGCCAGCGTGGCGACGCCGAACAGCGCGAACATGGCGAGCAGCAGGCGCTTGCGCTCGAAGCGGTCGACGCAGCTCGCCGCCAGCAGCCCCGAGACGCCCGCCGTGAGCGAATAGGCCGAGACCAGGAAGCCGAACTCGTGGGTGCCGATGCCGAGCGCGCGCATCAGGATCGGCCCGAGCGGCATCATGATCATGAAGTCGAGGATGTTGGCGAACTGGATGCCGGCGAGCGTCAGCAGCAGCACCCGTTCGCGGGCGGGATCGAGGGGGGCGGCGGAAGGCATACGGGCGAAAGCGGTCGGGAGGCATGCGAACGGCAGGTCGTTTAGAGCCTGAATTCACCGGACGCTGCGCGGCTTTATCGCGCAGCGTCCGGTGGAATGATGGGTTAGACCGAGGCATCCCGAAATGCACGCAGTACGGTATTGATGCGTGTTTGATAGCCAGGCCCTTGTGCCTTGAACCACTCTAGGGATTCTCTGAAAAACCTTGAACCAATGGCCAAGGGATGTATCTAATCGGCATATTGATTCCTGGGGAAGAAAGATGAAACAAGTCAGTCTCGCCGAATCCGAATTCGTGAAGAAGCCGAAGACCAC
>Ga0208735_100164_pt1 | contig 38341 bp, 38 predicted proteins | sample Subbio12Aug_8Aab_FD_184829 | JGI IMG/M metagenome (GOLD analysis project Ga0208735, IMG submission 184829) | Serpentinite rock and fluid subsurface biosphere microbial communities from McLaughlin Reserve, California, USA - CR12Aug_8Aab (SPAdes) | ecosystem: Environmental > Terrestrial > Deep... | reverse complement strand
CCCGCCGCTGGCGGGCGGCTGGCGCGCGGAAAACGGTGCGCTCGATTTCCGCCCGCTGCTCGCCGCGCTGGCCGGGGCGCGCGAACCGGCATCGGCCGCCGCGCTGTTCCACGCGACGCTGGCGGCGGGGTTTACGGACTGGGCGGCGCGGGCGGCGGAAAAAACCGGCATCGGCCTCGTCGCGGCGGCGGGCGGCTGCCTGCTCAACCGCCTGCTGGCGCGGGGGCTGCGCGAGGGCCTGACGGCGCGCGGCTTGCGCTTCGCGACGGCGGAGCGCCTGCCGCCCAATGACGGCGGCCTGGCGCTGGGTCAGGCGTGGATTGTCGCGGGAATCGACTAGCGCCGCTGCCTGCCGGCGTTGAGGATGTATTGCTGCAGTTCCATTTCCTGTTCCGCGATGACGGTGGCGACATGATTGACGCGCTTGATCACGGCACGCATGAAGTCATACATGATCTGCGGGTTTTGCATGAGCATCGGCTTGACATGCGCCTCCTCGAAGCGCAGAAGGCTGGCATCTTCGAGGGCCCGTACCGTCAGGCTGCGCGGGGTGCCGTCGAAGAAGTTGATTTCTCCCACCAGGTCGCCTTTCGCCAGGACATGCACGATTGACTCCTTGCCCGGCGTGTCGCCTTCCCGGAGCCGCGCCAGATGCCCGTCGATGACGATGAAGAAGTTCTCCGCAAGGTCGCCCTTGCGATAGAGCAGCTCTCCCTTCTTCAGGGTGACGACGGGTTCGTCGGACAGGCAGCCGACCAGCATCTCGGCGCCGTTGCGCCCGATGTAATCTCCCAGCGGGGCTGCGTAAATCAGCTTGACGAACCGGTCGATGTCTCGCTCGTTCATGAGTAATCTCCTTTTGATCTGCAATTACGATGGGGAAGGCGGCGCGCGCCGCGCCGTGACGGTCGCGATGGCCTGGGCCAGATTTCGTTGCGCCCCCGGAGTCAGTCCGGTCCGCAGTCCCCACGCATAACCGCGGATTGCCAGCACATGGACTTCGGGCAGGCGCCGAAAGCACGTCCGGCAGGTCGCCAGGATGGTCGGGATGGAGATCGCGTGGGAGGTGAAACTCAGGTCCATCCTCGGTTCCGGGCGGGCCAGCCTGAACGATTCCACCGCTGCATCCTGGGTCGCGTCGATGAACAGCACGCGATCCTTGCCGCTGATGAGATCGGCATCTTCCAGATGAAGCTGGTAGTGCCGCTGCAGTTCCGCCTGCGGGCAGAGCGATTCGGCTTCCAGCCAGTCGATCGCGGCCCAGCCCAGGCCGTCGTCCTCGCGTCCCGCATTGCCGATGCCGTAGATCAGGGCCGCCGGGCGATCGAAGGCTTCCAGACCGGGAAAATCAGCGTAGCCGTTCATCGATGAGCCGTCCCGCCGCGTCGAAAACCGAGACTTGCAGAGGCATTTGCCCGAGCGCATGGGTTGCGCAGCTGAAGCAGGGGTCGTAGGCGCGGATGCCGACCTCGATCGCGTTCATCATGCCTTCGGTGATGTCCGCTTGGCCATTGAGGTAGGCGTCGGCGACGCTGCGCACCGTGCGATTGATGACCTCGTTGTTCTGCGTGGTGGATACGATCAGGTTGACGAATGTGATGTTGCCTTCCGGGTTGGCGCGGTAATGGTGCAGCAAGGTGCCGCGCGGGGCTTCGACCACCCCGACGCCTTCGCCCGTCCAGGCGGCGGGCGAAGGCGTGAGAACCAGCCGGTCGCTTTGCAGATCCGGGTCCAGCAACAAGTCGCGGATCACTTCCGCCGCGTGGATGACTTCGATGGTGCGGGCCCAGTTGGTGTGCAGCGTCATGTTGTTCGCCCGGCCCTTCGTGTAGGCATGGAAGCGCTCGAGGGCGGCCTGGGCCAGCGGGGTCGGCAGGGATTTCGTCACGTTCATCCGGGCCAGGGGCCCGACCCGTACCGAGCCTTGTTCCCGCCCCAGTTCCTTGAGGAAGGGAAACTTCATGTAGCTCCATTCCTCGACCGCTTCGCTGATGTGATCGAGATAATCGTGGCAGTCGAACTCGCGCACGATGTTCTTGGCGTCATCCACGACCCGAATTTTGCCGTGGTAGTAATCCACGTTGCCGTCGTCGCCGACCAGGCACATGTTGAGCGCCGGCACCACCCCGAAACCATCGACCGTGCCGCGGTGCTTTTCGTGGAAGGCGTGGAACAGCTTGAGGCCGTCCTGGGCGAATTCGACGACTTCGTCGATCGACAGCAATCCGTCCTCGCCCCTGAGGAAGCGATCCCTCTCCGCGGCGCTCAGGTTCTTGTTCACCCCGCCGGGAACCGAATGGATGCCGTGCATGCGTTTGCCGAAGACGGCCTTGATGAGTTCCTGCCCCCATTTCCTCAGCGCCACGACGCGCTTGACCAGGTCGGGATCGGCCTCGATCAGACCCAGCACGTTGCGCTGCGCCGGGGGAGCGTCCATGCCGAACAGCATTTCCGGCACGACCAGGTAAAAGTAGGCGGTCACATGGGACTGGAGCATCTGTGCGAAGTGGCCGAGCCGGCGCATTTTCTCGGCGGCCGGGGTGAGTCCGCTGCCGGACCGCCGGCCCACGCCGATCATGTCGTCGAGCGTCTTGGCGCCGCTCAGGTGGTGACTGACGAAACAGATGCCGCAGGCGCGCTGCAGGAGCATCGGGGCTTCCCAGAAAGGATGGCCTTGCACGAATTTTTCGAAGCCGCGGAATTCCACCACATGCACCCTGGCATCGGTGACCCGATGGTTGTCGTCCAGGTAAACCACCACCTTGCCGTGTCCCTCGATGCGGGTAATGGGGTCAATCACCAGCTTTTTGCTCATCTCAATCTCTCCGTCATCAATCGTAGCGATTGATCGAACTGGGCAAGTCGAACGGCCGGCCATTGGCCAGATCGTCGAGGACCTTGAAAACGGCATCCCCGCTCGGGGGGCAGCCGGGAATGAAATAGTCGATCTTCACCACCTCGTGGCAGGGATATACCTTGGCGGTGATGCGCGGAATTTCCGGATGAAACGGAATGACGGGCTTGGCGCCTGCGACGGCAGTGGGCGAGTGCAGGTAGGCCTGGGCCAGACAGTCCTTGAGTTCGACCAGATTGCGCATGGCCGGCACCCCACCCCACACGGCGCAGGCGCCGACGGCAATGAGAATGTCGCAGTTGGCGCGGAAATGCTCGAGCGTTTCGATGTTCTCCTCGTTGGCCACGCCGCCTTCGATGAAGCCGATCGTGCAGCGCTCGGCGATGCGCTTGATGTCGGTGAGCGACGAGCGTGTGATCGTCACCTTGTCCAGCAGGCCGAGTATCCGTTCGTCGCAGTCGAGGATGGACAGGGTGCAGCCCCAGCAGCCGCACAGGCTGATGGTCGCCATCTTGATCTTTCCTGCCCGCGCCGCCAGGAGGGAGGCGGGAGGCGGGGTGGCGGGCAGTTCGTGCGAGGCGGTCTGCGGCGGGGATGTTTGCGTTTTCATGAGCTGGCGCCTTCCGTGTTCAGCGTCCGTTCGCGCAGGGAATGCACTTCGTATTTGCGCTGGCCGATGGGTTCGTCATAGCCGATCCGCTTTTCCAGAATCGCGCCCACGGGGCAGAGATCGACGGCCTGTTTCACTTGCTCCGGCGGCATGGCGTCGGCGAGCCCGACGTCGATTTCGATCCGTGCGCGGTGCCCCCGGTTGCTGATGCTGAAAATCTTCTTTCCGCTGGCTGCGTCCCGCATCAAATTGACGCAGCGCTGGCAGAAGATGCAGCGATCGCGTTCGAGCCAGATTTTTCCGGCGGCGAATTCCGGCGGGCGCTTCTCGAAGCGATAGGGAAAGCGCGCAACCGTCATGCCCACCTCGTAACCGACCGCCTGGAGCTGGCACCGTCCGCTCTTTTCGCAACTGGGGCAATTGTGATTGCCTTCCGCGAACAGCATCTCGACGATTGCCTTGCGCATGTCCGCGACCTCGGCGCTGTTGACCTCGACGACCATGTCCTTGCCCACCCGCACCGTGCAGCCGGCGCTGATGTTGCCATTGACCCTGACTGCGCACACGCGGCAGGTGCCCAGGCAGGACTGGTTCCTGAGATAGCACAGGGTGGGGATATAGACGCCATTCTCCGCGGCGACCTCGACCAGCGTGCGGCCTTCCTCGGTATTGATTTCCATCCCGTCGATCGTGATTTGAATGCTCATGCCTCGACTTCCCTTTCCAGATCCTTCTTGGTCTGCGCGTAACCCGCCACGGCTGCCTGGACATCGAACGACGGCAACAACGGCCCGTCTTGCTCGACCAGTTTTCTTCGGTAAATCTCCGGGAATTTTTCCAGGGTCGTCAGAATCGGTTTGGGCGAGCTTCCCCCCAGGCCGCAGCGGCTGGTCTTGCGAATGATCCCGCCCCAGCGCACCATGTCGTCCAGGTCGTTCTGGCAGGCCTTGCCGTCGATCACCCGCTGGATCTTCTCCAGCAGAGCGACGTTTCCGACTCGGCAGGGCACGCAGATGCCGCAGGACTCGTCGACGAAAAACTGCATGTGTTCCTTGACGATCTCCAGGAGATCGCGCTCGCGGTTGAAAATGGTGATCGCCCCGTTGCAGGCCAGATCCTCAAAGGCGATCTTGCGCGCGCCATCCTTTTCCGCCGAGACACACTCGCCCGACGGCCCGCTGACCTGTACCGCATGGGCGCTTTTCGCGTCCACCATGGCCAGCACTTCGTTGAGCGCGATGCCCCATTCCACTTCGTAGATGCCCGGCTTGCCGCAATCGCCGGAGACGCAGAGGAGCCGGGTTCCGGCAGAACCGGCGGTTCCCAGCGACTTGAACCAGTCGGCGCCTTCCGCCATGATCCGGGTCACGCTGGCGAGGGTCTCGACGTTGTTGACGATGGTGGGTTTGCCCAGATAGCCGTATTGCACCGGGAACGGGGGCTTGACCCTGGGCGTGCCGCGCTTGCCTTCGCAGGACTCGATGAGGGCGGATTCTTCGCCGCAGACGTAGGCTCCGGCCCCCAACTGGATGCGGATGGAGAAATCGAAACCCTTGCGCCCGCCGATGTCCCGGCCCAGCAGTCCTTCCCGTTCCAGCGCGCGCAGCTGCTCGTTCAGGTAGTTGGCGAGATACGTATACTCGGCCCGCAGATAGACGATGCCCTGCCGGCAGCCGATGGCATAGGCGGCGATGACCATGCCCATGAACACTTCGCGGGGGGAGCGCGTCAGCAGGGCCCGATCCTTGAAGGTTCCGGGCTCGCCCTCGTCGGCGTTGCAGATGATGTATTTGGGTTCGTCGGGCGAGCCGCGGCACAAGCTCCATTTCAGGCCGATCAGGAAGCCCGCTCCGCCGCGGCCGCGCAGGCCGGACTTCTGGATCGTGTGGGCCACCTGTTCGGGCCGGGTGGAGAGGCACTGTTCCAGCAGGGCACGGAAATCGGTTTTCCCCCGGAAAAAGACCGGGCCCTTGGTGCGGATGTTCGATTCCACCAAGGCGTCGACATAGGCCACGTCATTGTCGGGAAGGCCGGTCGGGTTGGCGATTTCGTCCGGGGAGCGCCCCTGCCGCAATTGGGCGATGATGTCGGCCACCTTGCCGGGGCGCAGGCGGGTGAACGCGACATGGTCGATCAGCATTGCCGGCTCCTGGTCGCTCAGCCCGATGCAGGCGGTTTCGAACAGGGAGAACAGTCCGGGACGGGGGTCGGTTTGACCGAACCGGACGCCGGTTTCCCGCTCCAGGGCGGCACGGACCGCGTGGAAGCCGTTCATCTTGGCAACCACGCTGTTGCTCAGGTAAATCCGATGCTTTCCGGTCGGCTCCTGATGGAAGAAATGATAGAAGGAGGCGGTCTCGCGAATGTCCGCCCGCGACAGGCCGAGGCCCGCCTCGAGCAAGGGCAGGGCCTCTTCCGGCAGGTGGCCAAAGGCGGAGTCGACGTCCCGGAGCATGTCCAGCAGCCGGGTTCTGTCAAAACCATAGCGTTCGAGGATGGACTGGATTGCGTTCTTCATGGAGACGGGCCCGGAGGGTTTGAATGGTCAGGTCAATCGTCGTGCGGGTCGGAACGATCGGACAATAAACGGTCGGACAATACCTATGCCGATAGGGTGGATTTTCCCGGATTCTATCCGGGTGAAAGCGAGTTGGGCAGGCTTTAGTCGGAATTCAGCGGGTCGGCGGAAGCCGGAATTCTCCGCTCGGGTTCGCCAGCCCCTGGCCGAGCGCGAACGCCTCGAGCTCGTCGGCCGCCAGTGCCGGCGTGCACAGGAAGCCCTGGTATTCGTTGCAGCCGGCGGCGATCAGGAAATCGCGCTGCTCAAGGGTTTCGACGCCCTCGGCGGTGACCCGCAGATGCAGCGCGTCGGCCATCTGGATGATCGCGTTGACGATCGCGGTGTCGCTTTCCTCGTGCGGCAGGTCCTGGATGAACGAGCGGTCGATCTTGACCTTGCGGATCGGGAAGCGCTTGAGGTAGGACAGGCTGGAATAACCGATGCCGAAGTCGTCGATCGCCAGCTGCACGCCCAGCGCCGCGAGCGCTTCGAGACGGCGCATGGTCTCTTCCACGTCGTGGATCAGGATCGATTCGGTGAGCTCGAGTTCGAGCAGGGCGGGCGGCAGGGCGTGTTTCTTCAGCGCCCGGTCAACCCGCTCGACGAAGTCGGACTGCTGGAACTGGAGCGCCGAGACGTTGATCGCCATGGTCAGCGTTATGCCTTTGGAATTCCAGGCGGAACACTGGCGCACGGCCGTGTCGAGCACCCAGTTGCCGATCGGGACGATCACGCCCGATTCCTCGGCGATCGGGACGAACTGCCCGGGCGGGATGTCGCCGAGCTCGGCGTCGCGCCAGCGCAGCAGCGCCTCGACGCCGAGAATCGCGTTGTCGCAGAAGCGCACCTGCGGCTGGTAATGCAGACGGAAGCCCTGGCCGGGCTCGGCGGGGTTCAAGGCCTGGCGCATGGCGTGGTCGAGCTTCATGCGCGACAGCAGGCCGACGTTCATCTGGCGCTGGTAGAAGCGGAAACCGGCACGGCCGCGTTCCTTGACGTGATACATCGCGGCGTCCGCGTTCTTGATCAGGTCGTCCATGGTCTGACCATCGGCGGGATAGAGCGCGATGCCGATGCTGCAGGTGACGGTGAAGGAGAGCTCGTCGAGCACGAACGGCTGCGCCAGGCGATTGAGGATGCGCCGCGCGATGATTTCGGCGCCGCGGGCGTCGGTCTTGTGCAGCAGGATGAGAAATTCGTCGCCGCCCAGCCGCGCGGCGGTGTCGACCTGGCGCAGGCAGTCCTTGATGCGCTGGGCGACTTCGACGAGCACGCGGTCGCCGAACAGGTGGCCGAGCGAATCGTTGATGTGCTTGAAGCGGTCGAGGTCGAGGAACAGCAGGGCGAAGCCGACCTTCTCGCGGTGGGCGAGCCCGAGCGAAAATTCGATGCGCTCGGTGAGCGTCAGGCGGTTCGGCAGGCCGGTCAGGGCGTCGGTGTAGGCGAGTTCCTCGATGCGCTTGCGCGCGTTGACGGTTTCCGACAGGTCCTTGAAGAAACCGATGTAGTGCAGCAGCGCGCCCTTGCTGTCCGGAACGCGCACCAGCGACGCCTGGCAGGGCAGGGTGCTGCCGCTGCAGTTGCGGTGCCAGGCTTCGCCCTCCCAGTAACCGTGGGTCTGGAGCTGCGCCCCGACCTGGGCGACGAAGTGATCGCGCGACACCATGTCGGAGAGAATGTCATAGGCATTCCTGCCGAGCAGTTGGTCGGCGGCGAGGCCGGTGAGCCGCTCGCAGGCGGGGTTGACGATCACCAGGTTCATTTCCGGGTCGGTGACGAAAATTGCGTCGAGACTGGTCTCGAATACCTTGGCGGCGAGCTGCAGACGCGCTTCGTCGGACAGGCGCTGGGTGATGTCGCGGTAGGAATAAACGCGGCCGATCGGCCGGCCGCGCGCGTATTGCGGCAGGGTGACGCGCTCCAGCACCTTGCCATTGCGCAGCAGCAGGGTGTCGCTGGCCTCGAGCAGCGGCGCGCGCGAGATGGCGGCCAGGCGCGCCGCGTAGGTCGTGACATCGACGACGTTCTGCGCCATCCAGGCATGGATGGCGGCGTCGTTGCGCTGGGTCATGAGTTCCTGCGGCAAGCCCCACAAATCGGCGAAGCGCTGGTTGTAGCCGCGGATCGAGCCGTCGAGATCGGTGACGAGGATGCCGTCGGCGGTCGATTCGAGCGTGGCGCGCAGTTCGGCGACCAGCTTTTCGAGCTCGCTCTCGATGCGCCGTTCCTCGGACTGGTCGCGGATGCCGACGACGAAGATGGCGGCGGCGTCGTTGAGCGTGACGCGGCTGACGCGGCGCTCGACCGGCACGGTGGCGCCGTTGGCGCGTACCAGCAGGGTTTCCGACAGGATGCGGTCGGTCAGGCCGGCGGCGACATCCTCCCAGAAATACACGTCTTCCGGCGTGGCGGCGAGATCGACGACCGGCTTGCCGATCAGACGGTCGGCGGGCACGCCGAGCAGCTCGGCGGCGACCCGATTGACGGCGAGCACGCGCAATTCGACGGCATCGACGATCCAGACGGCCTCGATCATGCCTTCGATCAGGGGTTGCCAGATGCGGTCTTTCATGCGGCGGACTCGCTGACGAAGGGGCTGCGGGCGCGTTCGAAAAAATAGCAGATGCGCTGGCGCGGCGAGAGGTAATCGAAGGCGGCCTTCGGCAGCTGCAGCGGCTTCAGGCTGTGGCGGATGCCCAGCTGGCCGGCCTGTTCGAGATCCTCGACCAGCGCCTCGTCGCGCGGCACGCGCGGTTCGTAGATGACGATATTCGGCTTGAGCGGCCGCGCCGCATTGACCGAGACCACCAGGGCCAGGCGGGAGTCGGTCAGCTCGACCACAGAGCCGGGCGGATAGACTCCCATCATGCGGATGAAGGGCATCAGCACCTTGGGGTCGAACTGGTGGCGCATCTGGGCGAAAATCAGCGCCAGCGCCTCGTGCGGCGTCACGGCCTGGGTGGGGTTGGCGGGGTTGCAGAGGTTGTCGTAGAGATTGACCAGCCCGACGATGCGCGCCAGGGGCGCGATCTGCTCGCCGCTCAGCCGGTGCGGATAGCCGTGGCCGTCGGCCAGCTCGTGATGCTGGGCGACGATCTCCAGCTGCTCGGGCGGGAGTTTCATCCGCGTGGCGATGGCGACGCCATGGGCGACGTGTTCCTGGTAAAGCCGGCGTTCGGCCGCGGAGAACTGCTTGTCCACCCAGCGCAGCCGTTCCGGCAGGGCGGTCAGGCCGATGTCGTGCAGCAGCGCTCCCGCGCCGAGCGCGTCGAGTCGGGCGCGGTCCAGGCCGAGGCTTTTGCCGAGCAGCAGCGAGATGACCAGCACGTTGACCGAATGCTGCGCGGCGCGTTCGCCGACGCTTTCGGAGAGCAGGCGGATCGCCGTCTCCTCGTGCCCGATCATTTTGCCGACGATGGCGCCGACCATCTGCCCGACCTGTTCCCGCGCCGTTTCCGGCTCGGCTTGGGCGAGATCGATGACCTGGCGGTAAGTGCGCGCGGCCGCGGTGAACTCGCGCTCGCAACCTTCCAGGCTGTCGTTCTGGGCGTCGAGCTTTTCCCTGCGCAGGCGGTGTTCCTCGGCGCGCGCGGCGGCCTCCGCCGCGACCGCCGCGACGACCGCCTGGCGCGCAGGCGTCGTTCCGTTTTCCGGGGCGGCGTCCGCCACCGCGGCGCGGTCCGCGGGCGCCGTCGGTCCGGCGCCGATTTTCGCCTCGGCTGCGGCAGTCCCGACTGCGGCGGGCTCGGCGGCGGCTCCGCTTCCCGGCGCGGGATCGCTCTTTTCGGGGGACCAGCGGATGCGCCTGACGCCCAGCCGGATCAGCGTGTCGATCTGCTCGCGCGAACCGATCTTGAAGCTGTTGAGCGGGAAGGGATGCCGGATCCAGCCCAAGTCGACGTGGACATACGTTCCGATGCGCACGTCGTCGATATCAATGAATTGGGCTTCGCTGTCGTGGTGTTCCATGTTCCGCGACGATATAACGGCCGCCGCGGCTTCGATCTTGAGAGTATTGGAGCGAAAAAGCCCTTGCTCAGCCCAAAAATTCAACGTTGCCGGTATGGTCAAGTGGGAGGTGCGGACGCAGACGCCCCCCCGGTTTAGCGCCCTTCGAACCAGGTCAGCTTGTCCCTGAGCCGGACGACCTCGCCGACGATGATCAGGGTGGGCGCCTTCAGGCCGGCGGCTTCGGCCAGCCCCGGCAGGGTTTCCAGGGTGCCGGTGACGGTGCGCTGCTTGGGGGTGGTGCCCTGCTGGACGATGGCGGCCGGCCAGTCGGCGGGCAGGCCGTGGGCGATCAGCTGCGCGCACAGGTAGGACAGGCCGGAGAGTCCCATATAGATGATCACCGTCTGGCGCCGCCGCGCCAGCCCGGGCCAGTCGAGATTCATGCTGCCATCCTTGAGATGGCCGGTGACGAAGACGCAGGCCTGGGCGTAATTGCGGTGCGTGAGCGGAATGCCGGCGTAAGCGGCGACGCCGGCCGCCGCGGTGACGCCCGGCACGACTTCGAAGGGGATGCCGTTCTCGCGCAGGGTCTCGACTTCCTCGCCGCCGCGCCCGAAGGTGTAGGGGTCGCCGCCCTTGAGGCGGACGATGCGCCGGTTGGTCCGGGCCAGATTCACCAGCAGCTGGTTGAGATCGTCCTGCGGCACGGCGTGGTTGCCGCGCTGCTTGCCGGCATAGATGCGTTCGGCCGCGGGATTGACCAGGGCGAGGATTTCCGCCGATACCAGCTGGTCATAGACGAGGACATCGGCCGCAGCGATGATGCGCAGGGCGCGCAGGGTGAGCAGTTCGGGATCGCCGGGACCCGCGCCGACCAGATAGACGGCGCCGGGAACGGGCGCGCCGCGGTTGGGCAGGTCGGGGGGGGGCAGGGTCAGCATGGCGTGGTCTTTGCGGCGGGCAGGGAGCAACTTCTCGCGAATTGGACGAAGCGGGCCGGCCAGTCGCAGCCGGCGGTACCGCGCAGATGGCTGTAGGAGGCCAGCAGGTTGCGGTGGAGGATGCCGTCATGCCGGCCATCGACGCCATGGCCGCGCCTGACCGCGTAGGCGTAACGCGTGTCCGCCGGCAATCCGCGCATCTCTGAATAGTGGAACTCGTGGGCGTGCAGCGGCTGGCCAAAGTCGGCGCCGGGCCGTCCCAAGCCGACGCCCCCCCCGTGGGGGGCAGCGAGCCGGGGTTGCGAGCGTGGGGGGCCGCCAAAGTCGGCGCCGGGCCGTCCCAAGCCGACGCCCCCCCCGTGGGGGGCAGCGAGCCGGGTTTGCGAGCGTGGGGAGCCAACAGTGTCGGCGCTGGCGGGACGGCGCCAGGGATGCTCCGGCGCCGGCTCGATGACGACATAGCCGCGCCCGACCGGCTTTTCGTGCATGACGATCTCGCCGGGGATGGCGCCGACCATCGGCCGCGTCTTGTCCCGCCAGGAGATCGACTGCGCCAGATACATCAGGCCGCCGCATTCGGCGTAGGTCGGCAGGCCGTTGTCGATGGCCTGGCGGATTTCGCCGCGCAGACCGGCGTTGGCAGAGAGTTCGTCGAGGAAGGATTCGGGAAAGCCGCCGCCGATGAAGAGCGCGTCGCAGGAAGGCAGATGCTCGTCCCGGAGCGTGTTGAACGGGACCAGCTCGGCGCCGGCGGCAGCGAACGCTTCGAGGTCGTCGGTGTAGTAAAAGCCGAAAGCCGCGTCGCGGGCGATGGCCAGGCGAATTTTCGGCCCGGGCGGTGCGGAGAGGGCGGCGGGCGGTTCCAGCGCGAGCGACGTCGCGCTGAGCGCGAGCAGACGCTCGAGGTCGACCTGGCGGGCCACCCCTGCCGCGATGGAGGCAATGGTCTGCTCCGCCTCGGCCGCCTCGTTGGCGGGCATCAGGCCGAGGTGGCGCTCGATCACGGCGAGCCGGGCATCTTCATGCACGGCGCCCAGCACCGGCACATCGGTGTAGTGCTCGACCACGGCGCGCAGCTTGGCCTCGTGGCGGCTGCCGCCGAGGCGGTTGAGGATCACGCCGGCGATCCGGAGCTGCGGATCGAAGGCCTGGTAGCCGAGAATCAGCGGCGCGATGCCGCGTGTCTGGCCGCGCGTGTCGAGCACGAGGATCACGGGCAGTTCGAGCAGGCGGGCGAGGGCGGCGTTGCTGTTGCTGCCGTCGAGCGCCAGACCGTCGTAGAGCCCCTTGTTGCCCTCGACCAGGCAGACGTCGGCGTCATGGCCGCGGGCAAACTGCGCCCGGATTTCTTCGGGCGGGGACAGGAAGAAGTCGAGGTTGCGACAGCCGCGTCCGGCGGCTTGGCCCAGCCAGAGCGGGTCGATGTAGTCGGGCCCCTTCTTGAAGGGTTGCACCGTCAGACCGCGCGCGCGCAGGGTCGCCGCGAGGCCGATGGCGAGCGTGGTCTTGCCCGAGGACTTGTGCGCGGCGGAAATCAGGAAACGATGCATGGTGCTCTGCATGTTGCCCGCGGCCGCCCCCGTCGGGGGGCGCCGCGCAAGATGCGTCAATCGCGGAGGGCGCCGGAGGCCTTCAGCTTGGCGAGGTCGTCCTCCGGCATGAACCGCAGGACGCGCACCGCGATGAGCGTGAGCGTGAAGGCGACGCCGAAGCCGCCGATGGCCAGCATCATCTCCGGCAGGCTCGGCACATAGTGGTCGATCTGGCCGTCGAAGAAGCTGCTCCTGACCTCCATGCCCGGGAACATGTCGAGCGGATAGGCCTGCCCGCCGATGATGAACACATAAAGGAAGCACAGGCCGCCGCCGACCGTGAGGACGGCGGCGACGATTTCCGAGCCGCGCATGCGCTGGAGGGCTGGCACGAATAGCAGCAGCAGGGGGATCGCCGTGCCCAGAAGGACGAACCCGCCCCAGAACAGCTGGGGGAAGACGCCGCCGGAAACCAGGATGAAATGCTCGAACCCGGTTTGCTTGGCGAAGTAGATGTTGGTGAGGTGATAGACCAGCACGAAGTAGAACACGGCGGCGATGAAAACGCCGAGCAGGTTGCCCAGGCGCCGGCGGATCTCCTCGTTGAGCTCCATGTTGTGCCAGCAGTACATGGCGCGCTGGAACAGGAGAAAGATCGCCAGGCCCCAGGCCAGGGACATGACGATGAACATCGGCGCGATCAGGGCGGAGTGGTAGGCCTGCCGCGCGACCATGAAGCCGAAGATCGAGCCGGTGCCGGTGGTCATGACCAGGCGCCAGATGAAGGCGGCGATCCCGACGGGCTTGGAGTAGGCATACATCTTCCGGTCCATCAGCACCCAGACATAGACGCCGACGAGACCGAAGAAGACGGGATAGAGCACCATGTTCCAGCCGAACACCGAGACCCAGTTCACGTGGGTCATGGCGATGATCAGGCGGTCGACGCGCCCCAGATCGAGCATGATGACGAACAGGCCGGCGGCGAGCAGGGTGATCGCCAGCAGGCCGGAGAGCGGCCCGCGCGACTTGTAGGCCTGCTTGCCGAACACCGTGCCGATCGAGGCGACGTTGAGGACGCCGGAGGCGGCGACGATCAGGAAGATGGCGAAGACATGCGGCATGCCCCAGAAGATCTGGTTGTTCATGCCGGATGCCTGGTGACCGTGCTGACCCATATATATGGCGCCGGCGACGCCGATCAGGCTGATCAGGGCGCCGATGCCCGCCAATACGTAGAAAGTCGGGCCTTCCAGTCGATTGTTGAGTTCGGATTGCATGATGGTCAGATTCCCTGATAACGCACGCCGAGATCCAACCTGAGATCGCCGCGCACCTGGGTGGTTTTTTCCTGTGCGATGCGGCGCGCGATTTCGCTGTTGGGGTCCTTGAGGTCGCCGAACAACATGGCGCCTTCCGGGCAGGCCTCGACACAGGCGGGCTTGAGCCCCTTGTCGACGCGCTGGACGCAGAAAGTGCAGGATTCGACGCAGCCGATGCCGCGCGGCACCTCGGGATTCTGCTCGGTCAGCCGCAGATGCACGAAGGAGCGCGCCTTGTAGGGGCAGGCGAGCATGCAGTAGCGGCAGCCGATGCAGGTATGGCGGTCGACCAGCACGATGCCGTCGGCGCGCTTCATCGAGGCCCCGGTCGGGCAGACATCGACGCAGGGCGGATGGGCGCAGTGCTGGCACATCATCGGCAGCGAATGTTCCCTCCCGCTGCGCGGCTCCTTGAGCTCGATCTTGCGGATCCATTGCGAGGCCTGGCGCGGATCCCTGACGGTCTCGTTGATGCCGTTTTCGCTGGCGCAAGCCTTGACGCAGGCATCGCAGCCGCTGCTGCATTTGTTCGTGTCGATCAGCATGCCCCAGCGGACTTTGCTCGACGCACCGGCGCTCGGGGCGTTGGCTTCGGATACCTCGACCAGATGCAGGCCGGGAGCAAGCGCGAGGACGCCCAGGCCCGCGCCGGCGGCGGCTGCCGCGCCGACAAAACCGCGGCGCGAGGGGTTGTCGACGGGGTCGCGCGGCTCGTTCATGGCTTTGCCCCCTCAGCGGCGGCCGCTCCGGTGCGGAATCTGGCCGATTTGGGTTGATGGCAATCCCAGCAATCGAGTTTGACGGCCGTGTAGGTGTGGCACTCCTCGCAGAACCCGCCCTTGCCCATCACCGAGCCGGTTTCCTTGCTGGCGTGACAGTCGATGCAGCCGATCAGGTTGGCTTTTTCGGTGCGGACTCCCTGACGCAGAGCGCGATCACGCGAATGATTGAGCATCTTCATGTGGTTGACGCGCATCTCCTGGACGGGCGCAATGCACTGGCCGGGGTTCTCGATCGTCAGGTTCGGCTTCGGCACGCCGGCAGTGGCGCAGATGGGGGCAAGCAGCAGGATCGCCGCGAGCCCGACGAGCGTCCGTTTCATGATGGCCATACTTCTCCTTGCCCCCTTATCCACTTGCTTTTTCCGGGTTACTCGCCAAGACCCATCTGAATGTAGCCGGTCGGGCAGACATCGTGGCAGATGTGGCAGCCGATGCACTTGTCGTAGTCCGTCGCCACATAACGGCCGGTGGTCGCCTCGGTTTTCTTGACCCGATAAACAGCGGTCTGCGGGCAGTAAACCACGCAGTTGTCGCACTCGAAGCACAGGCCGCAGCTCATGCAGCGCTTGGCCTCGGCGACCGCTTGCTTGTCGTCGAGCGGATCGAGACGCTCCTCGAAGTTGCCCAGCGCGGACTGCTTGTTGAGATGGGTGATGTGGCGCTTGTTGCGCGGGGTGTATTGGAAGTGGCCGAGGAACAGCTCGCCGTGCGGGATGATGTAGCGGTCGGAGCGGTTGTCGTAATTGTGCAGCGCGCCCCGGGCGGCATCGGCGCCGTGCGGCGGCGCCTTGATTCCCTCGACGGCGATGCCCTTTTCGACGTATTTGCGCATCAGGTCGAAGACATGGACATCGACCTTCGGGCGCCGGCCGACTTCGAGACCCTGCAGATGCTGATCGATGCCGTCGGCGGCGATCGCGCCATGGCCGATCGCGGTGGTCAGCAGGTGGGGACGAATGACGTCACCGCCGGCGAATACGCCGGGCTTGCCCTGCACCTGGTAGTTCCGGTCGGCACTGACGGCGCCCTTGCCATTGTTGAACTCTTCAAGGCCAATGAGGTCGACGGTCTGGCCGATCGCGGAGACGATCAGGTCGGCGGGGAGATCCTTCTCGGTGCCTTCGATGGGCTTGATGTCGAGGCGGCCGCCGACCAGCTTGGCTTCGCACTGCTTGACGCGCAGGGCTGTGGCGCGACCATCGGCGCCCTTGATCACGGCGACCGGCATCCAGCCTTGCATGATTTCGATGCCTTCGGACTGGGCGTGTTCAAGTTCCTGCTTGCTGGCGGTCATGAAGACCGAAGTCAGCACGACATCGGCGCCCTGGCGGTTGGAAATGCTGGCGACGTCCTGAGCCAGTTGGCCGGCAATGGCGCCCTCCCAGTCGGTGGGCCTGACGGTATCGATATGACCAAGGCGACGGGCCACCGTGGCGACGTCCATCGAGGTATCGCCACCCCCGACCACGACCACATTTTTACCGACGGTCTTGAGGCGGCCGTCGTTGAAGGCCCTGAGGAAGGCGGTGGCGGTCACGACGTTCGATACGTTGTTGGCGCCTTCGGCGGGCAGGGCGCGACCGCCCTGGGCGCCGAGGCCGAGGAACACCGCGTCGTAGTCCTTGCGGATCTGTTCCATGGTGATGTCGACGCCGATCTTGCACTTCAGCTTCGCTTCGACGCCCAGGTTGAGGATGCGCTGGATTTCGGCATCGAGAACGTCGCGCGGCGTACGGTAACCCGGGATGCCATAGCGCATCATGCCGCCGAGATGCTCATGGTCGTCGAAGATGGTGACCGAGTGGCCCTTGAGGGCGAGCTGGTAGGCCACGGAGAGGCCGGCCGGACCGCCGCCGATGACGGCGACCTTTTTGCCGGTCAGCTTCTCGGGCTTCTTGAATTGCAGGTTGTTCTTGATTGCATACTCGCCGAGGTAGTGCTCGACGGAGTTGATGCCGACGTGGTCTTCGACCTGATTGCGGTTGCAGCCGCTTTCGCAGGGCGCCGGGCAGACCCGGCCCATCACGGCGGGCAGCGGGTTGGCTTCGGTCAGGCGGCGCCAGGCATATTCCTGCCAGGGCATGACGGGCTTGCCGTCAGCGCCGACCGGCGGCTTCTCGATGCCGCGCACGATGTTGAGATAGCCGCGGATGTCTTCGCCCGAGGGGCACGAACCCTGGCAGGGCGGAGTCGACTGGATGTAGGTGGGGCACTTGTACGACCAGCCGGCCTGGAAAATCTTGTCCTGCCACCGCGTGTATACGTCCTGAGCTTCTCCGTCCTTGTACTGGCGGAAGGTCAATTTTTCGGTTTGGGTATCGGGGGTCGCTGACATCGTCGTCTCCGTAGTAATCGGGTTGCGTGTGTTATTGCTCGTTGCCGAGGCGGATCGCGGTGCTGACCAACTGGTGTACTCCGCCAATCAGCCGCATATTGAAGCCGTAGTAGGGCAGAACCTTGGTGAATTGCGCCTTGCAGATGGCGCAGATGGCCGCCATGAAGTTGACGCCATGCTCATCGACCACGCGCTTGAGGGCTTCCATGCGCGGCAAGGCGCCCTTGATGCGGGCCTCGATGAGTTCGTCGGTCAGAATGCCGCCGCCGCCGCCGCAGCAGAAGGTGACTTCGCGGATCGTCTCGGGGGCCATATCCACATACTTGTTCGCCACCGCCCTGATGATGTTGCGCGGGATGTCGAACTGCCCGCCGGGATGGTCGCCCATGCGCGAGGCGCGCGCCACGTTGCAGGAATCGTGGAAGGTGATGACGCGGTGATCGTTGGCTGCCTTGTCGAACTTGAGGCGGCCCTGCTGGATCAGATCCCAGGTGAATTCGCAGATGTGCGTCGGCTGCTTGTGGCGCGGATCGAGCTGCTTCTGCAATTCCACCGCAAAGGGATCTTTGGCGCCGGCGCCGAGGCCGCTGAGGGTGTTCCAGAAGGCGTAGGCGACGCGCCAAGCGTGGCCGCACTCGCCGACCACGATGCGCTTGACGCCAAGCTCGAGCGCCGCCTTGCGCACGCGCAGCGCGACCTTGCGCATCATCGCGTAGTCGCCGTCGAACAGGCCGAAGTTGCCGGCTTCCGAAGCATAGGAAGACAGCGTCCAGCTGATGCCGGCGGCGTGGAAGACCTTGCCGTAGCCGATCAGGCTCTCGATGTGCGGCTCAGCAAAAAAGTCGGCCGACGGCGTGACCAGCAGGACTTCCGCGCCCTGCACATCAAGCGGATACTTGATGTCGAAACCGGTGTCCTCTTTCAGATCCTCTTCGAGACCCTCCAGCGTGTTTTCCAGCGCCGGGCCCGGCAGACCGAGGTTGTTGCCGATCTTGTTGATCTTGCCGAGAATCTCGTTGGTATATTTCTGGCCATAACCGACGGTATCCAGGATATTGCGGGCCGCCATGGTGACTTCGGCGGTGTCGATGCCATAGGGACAGAACACGGAGCAGCGCCGACATTCGGAACACTGCCAGAAATAGGTGTACCACTCGTCGAGCAGTTCCTTGGTCAGATCCTTGGCGCCGACGAGGCCGGGGAACATCTTGCCGGCGAGCGTGAAGTAGCGGCGATACACCGAACGCATCAGCTCCTGACGCGCCACCGGCATATTCTTCGGATCGTTGGTGCCGATGAAGTAGTGGCACTTGTCGGTGCAGGCGCCGCAGTGCACGCAGGAATCCATGAACACCTTGAGCGAACGGTATTTGCCGAGCAGCTCGCCGAATTTTCCGATCGCCTTGTCGTGGGTGGTCTGCCAGTCCGCGTCGAGCTTGGTTTGATAGCCGAGCGCTTCCTGGATCTTTTCGTTGGCGACGTGCGGCCGGGAATGGGCCATGGCGCCGACGCCGATCGCCGGAACTTCCGCGATCTCGCGGAATTTGGGAATCTGGAATTCGAGGTCGGCCATGTCAGTTCTTCTCGATCTGGGCGGCCCACGCGGCCAGATGACGGGATTCACGCGGGCGATCGGCCTGGTTGCGGGTCGGGCTGAAGAACACCCCCGGGGCATGCAGCAGCTTGCTGAAGGGGAACAGGAGCATCAGCAAGGCGACAAGAAACAGGTGGATCAACAACGCAGGATGGGTGGGCAGGGGATAAATCTCGAAGGCCATCAGGCCGAGGAAAAACACCTTGACGGCAACAACGTCCACATGGGTGACGAAGGTCATGGCCGCGCCCGAGACGCCGACGCCTATCAGAAGCGCCAGCCAGAGGTGATCGGACGGGGTCGAAATGTAGCGGATGCGCTCGACGAAGAAACGACGCAGCCAGAGGCCGCCCAGACCCGCGACCATCAGGAAGGCGGCATATTTGCCGAACGGCTGAACCAGAACCAGCCAGGCGGGGATGGGATCGAGAAAATAGCGCAGATGGCGGATCAGGACGAGGAGCAGGCCGACATGGAACATCCAGCCGAACAGCCAGGTCCACAAGTTCCCCTTGAACAGGCTTTCAAAGAGAACGACTTCCCGCGCCATGCGAAAGGCAACGCCGGGCGTGGTGGTCGGAGCCGGGGTCGTGGGGATCGACAATGGCGCCGGGGTGCGGGCGTAGTCGTAGATCTTGTAGGCCAGGCCGACGACCATCACGACGAAGGCAAGGTAAAACAGGATCGCGAAGAGCATTGTCATGGACGGTGCACCACAGCGAGCACAGCAATCAAGGACGCAGCTCCACCGCCAACACACCCGGTCACACGGATATGTCGGTAAAGCCGCGTTTCGGCGCTGGCGGCACGGCCCGTGCCGCGCCGCCGGGAATCAAAGCGTTGTCAGACGCAGCCGGTCGGCTTCGGCAGGCCGGCGATCTTGCAGGCCTGCTTGGCCGGGCCGTAGGGGAACAGCTCGTAGAGGTACTGGCTGTTGCCCTTGTCGGCGCCCAGCTTCTTGCCGATGGCCTTGGTCAGGACGCGGACGGCCGGCGCGATCTGGAACTCGTTGTAGTAATCACGCAGGAAGTTGATTACTTCCCAGTGATTCTCGGTCAGGGCGACCGCTTCCTGTTGCGCCAGGAAGCGGGCGACATCCTCGTCCCAGTCGCCGAGATTGATCAGATAACCCTCTTCGTCGGTTTCGTAGGTTTTGCCGTTGAGCTCGAAAGCCATTACTGTCTCCTAGTTGATTGATTGTGACGTGTTATAGCCATGACTGGCAGGTTTTATTTTCCGCGACGAGATCGACGAATCCGGCGTAATCGACGGGGGTGATGCCGTCGATTACACGGTCGCCCAGCCCGCGGGCCTCAAGGTCGGCGATCAAGGCATAAAACTTGAACCTGCCCAGGGCGCCCTTGATCTTCTTCTCCTCGGCCCCGCCCTTGACTGCGGCATAAACGCCATCTTCGATCAGGAGGATGACGCCTGCACCGGTCGCCAGCGCGGAATCGACTGCACAGCGATCATAGGGGGACTTGTTGATGATATGCAGCATGTGGGTATCCTCAGAACGACAGGAGAACGTCCTGCTCTTCCATCAGCTTGCCGATGTCGGCACGGGAGAGCACTTCGACGGGAACAGTGAGGTCTTCGGCAGACAGGCCGCGTTCTTCGAGCGATTCGCGCGCCACATACAGCTGGGTGACGTCGTAATCCTCCAGTGCGCCCCAGGTCTTCTCGAAGCCCTTGATTTCTATTCCCTTGGTCTGCTGGCCCTTTTTGAGCTGATAGACGCCGTCGTCGAGAAAGGCGAGCGAGACATCCTGCTCGAAGGCTGCGGCGATCAGCACCACTTCCAGCGCTTCCCAGGCGTAGATGGTGCCGTAGGGCGCCTTGCGATTGACCATCATGAATTTCTTGGTAGTCATCGTGGGTCCCCTCAGTCGCCGAACACGACCAGGCGGTCGGACTGGATGCCGGCTTCGATCAGCTGACCGAGACCGGAGATGCGGAAGCCGGGCGCCAGGTTGGTGGCATCCTTGCCGTTGCGCTTCATCTCGCCTTCATCGACGATGCCGCGGCGCTGGGCGGCGGCGACGCAAACGACCATGTCCAGCTTGTGCTCCTCGGCCAGTTTGGACCAGCGTGCGACGATATTGCGATCGTCCTGCGGCGGCGTGGTGAGACGCGTGGCGTTATTGACGCCATCGTGGTAATAAAAAATGCGGAAGATCTCGTGGCCCTTGGCCAACACCGCCTTGGCGAACTGGTAGGCGGTGTCGGAGGCCTGGTGGGTGTAGGGACCTTCGTTGACCAGAATCGAAAACTTCATTGTGTCTTGTTCCTCCTCAGAAGCGAACGTGGGCCGATGCGTTCAGGTTGTAACGGCTGCCGCGCCAATCGTCGATCATGTATTTCGTGAAAGGCAGCCCGGTTTTCTCGAAAAAGCGCGGCCAGCCGATCCGGTCGATCCAGTCGGCCATGCGCTCCCACGGACGGGCGTCCGCCTTGTAGACCATCAGAATGTTCTTGACGACCGCATTGACCTCGGGCCAGCGCGGCGCATTGTTGGGCAGGCCGGCGGCGACCATCTTGTGGAACGACGGCTTGCTGCGGGCGTTGGAGTTCTTGCCGCCCACCCAGATCGCCAGCTTGGAATGCTCCGGGTCGTTGATCTGCATCGGCGGGCAGGGGGGATAGCAGGCGCCGCAGCAGATGCACTTCTTCTCATCGACTTCAAGGCTGGGCTTGCCATTCACCAGCGCGGGACGGATCGCCGCGACCGGGCAGCGCGCCACGACGGTCGGGCGCTCGCAGACGTTGGCGACGAGGTCGTGATTGATCTTCGGCGGCTTGGTGTGCTGGATGATCACGGCAATGTCGGCCTGGCCGCCGCAGTTGATCTCGCAGCAGGAAGTCGACAGGCGCACGCGGTTCGGCATCTCCTCGTTCTTGAAGTCCTCGAACAGGGCGTCCATCATCGACTTGACCACGCCGGAAGCGTCGGTGCCGGGAATGTCGCAGTGCAGCCAGCCCTGGGTGTGGGCGACCATCGATACGGAGTTGCCGGTGCCGCCGACGGGGAAGCCGTTCCTCTCGAGTTCGGCGATCAGCGGACCAACCTTGCTTTCTTCGGAAACGATGTATTCGATGTTGGAGCGGATCGTGAAGCGGACACGGCCTTCGGCGAACCGGTCGGCGATGTCGCAGAGTTTGCGAATGGTGAAGACGTCCATCTGGCGGGCGGTTCCGGCACGCACGGTCCACACCTCGTCGCCCGTCTTGGCAACATGGTGCAGGACACCCGGCCGCGGGCGGTCGTGGTACTTCCAGTTGCCGTAGTTGGCCGCGAGTTTCGGGTGGAGGAATTTCTTGTTGTCGAGAAAATACTCGACCGGCTTGCGCATCTGAGGTTGGGCCATGAATCGTCTCCGATTGTTTTAGTCGTGAATTGTCACTATTTCAGTAGGGTTGTCGGTGCAGCCGCAAGCCCCAACTTCCTGCGAAGTCGGCTTGCGCGTCGAGCGATAACCTATGCAGCTTTCCTGGCGGCGGCCTTGGCGACTTCCTCGTCCCAGCCATCGGTGCGGACGTAGGGGTTGGAACGCGGACAGTTCACCATGTTCGGATCGACCTCCAGGCCGAGTCCCTCGACGAAGTTGACCAGGCCGATCCGTTCGATCATTTCGCCGATCCGCTCATGCTCGAGGGCGTTTTCGGCAAAGAAGTCGACGATGTTCTTGGCCAGTTCGACCATCTTGTCGTAGTCCTCGTCCTGCTTCAGCGACATGAAGGGAACAACCACCGTTCCCAGCGTGGCGCCGATCTTGAGGTGACCATGACCGCCGACGAGGATGGTGGCGCCCTTGTCGTTGCCGGGAGCGAGCGCGCCGGTCATCACGTTGATGCAGTGCATGCAGCGCACGCAGTCCTTGTTGCTGATCTCGAGGGCCTGGGCATCGCTGACCTTGACGCTGGAAATATGCGCGTCCTGGCCGACCGCCGCGGCATCCTTGAGCTGGATGGCGCGGGTCGGACACATGTTGATGACGTCATTGACCAGTTCGTTCATGCCGTGCTTGGCGAACCACTTCCGGGCCAGGGCTTCGTCGGTGCCCATGTTGTCGCGCCAGGTGCCGATCACGGCCATGTCGGAACGCTGGATGGCGTTCATGCAGTCGTTGCCGCAGCCGGAGAACTTGAACTTGAACTTGTAGGGCAGGGCGGGGCGATGAATGTCGTCGAGGAAGTTGTTGACGATCTTCTGGTGCGCCATTCCCTCGTCGTAACAGGACTGTTCGCAGCGTGCGGCGCCGACGCAGGACATGCCGGTGCGCACCGAGGGGCCGGCGCCGCCCATGTCGAAACCCATCTGGTTGATTTCATCCCAAGCCGGCTGCACGTTCTCGGTGGTGCAGCCCTGGAGCATGATGTCGCCCGTCTGGCCATGCAGGGCGATCAGGCCGGAACCGTATTTTTCCCAGATGTCGCAGAACTTGCGCAGGGTGGCGGTATCGTAGTGCATGCCCGGCGGCGGCATGATGCGGAGAGTGTGGAACTCGGCGGCGTCCTTGAACACGGGGGCGCCAGTCTTCTCGTCCTTGATTTCGGTGAAGCGGGGGATGACGCCGCCGCCGTAACCGAACACGCCCACCGTGCCGCCCTTCCAGTAGCCCTTGCGGGTCTTGTAGGAGTGCTCGAGGTGGCCGAGCAAATCGACGACGTAATCCTTGTCCTGCGCCAGACGCTTGAGTCCGGTGACGAAGCTGGGCCAGGGGCCGGACTCGAGTTGGTCAAGCAAAGGGGTTGCGTGAGGCTGTTTGGCCATGTTTGTTATCTCCTCTAAGGTGACTGTTGGGTGCTGTCGAACGCTCGCTCGGGGCGCAGCGGATACCGTTTGTTTTTGGCATTATCAGAGCCGGTTATCCGTGACGCCATACCTCCGAGGGATAGAATAGCGCCAATCGAGGGATTAATGGAACCTACCCTGATGGAGTAGGGCGATTTCCACCATCCGGTAGTGGCCGCATTGCGCTTGAGGTGCGATAGTCTGGCCCCATGTTCGCACATCCGCAGGCATTTCGGCCATTCACGGCGCGGCCGCCCTGGCGCCCCGGCAGTTCCCACAGTGCACAAATGGAAAAAATCACCCGTCTGGACAAGTTTCGCGTCCCCGTAGGCAATCAGGAAATCGAGCTGCAACAAATCGAGTTCGCCGCGGGAGGCTTGCTGTTTCTGCGTTTGCGCATCCGTGAGCATCGGCGTTTCACGATTTTCGACATCGATCCGGTGACCGCGGGGCGCTGGGCCGAAGTGATGGCCTCCTGGTCGCAGCGCCAGCTCGATGCGGCAGGCGGTCTGGCCGACGGGGAAAAACCCGACGCCGATCAAGGCTGACAACGCAGGCCTTGCGGGATGCTGGCGGCGCAACGGTAGAATTCGACTCAATTCAGCCGAGCAACTCAACCTACAGCCAAGGAGGAAATCATGGGTATCGTCATCAATGGTGAAGAAAAAGAAGTCGATGATTATGGCTATCTGCTGGAGCCGGACTACAGCGAGGAAGCGGTGACCGCATTTGCCGAAGCCGAAGGCGTCGCGCTGACCGAACGGCACTGGAAAGTGATCAACTATCTGCGCCAGAAGTATCAGGAAGAGGGCCACACGCCCAACATGCGCAATCTGGTCAAGGGGCTGCAGGACGAGGATGTTCTGCCCGAGGCCGACACCAAACTGCTGTTCGACCTGTTCCCGGATGGCGGCGCGGCCAAGCAGGGTTGCCGGATTGCCGGCCTGCCCCAGCCGAAAGGCAAGGGTGGCTATTGATCCCGCAAAGTCGGCGCGGGCGGGACGGCGCTAGGCCATGGCCATCCGCCTGAAGACCAAGTTCCACGCCAAGGGCCAGCGCTCCCCCGCGACGCTGGCCTCGGTGGTGGCCGTGCTGGCGTGGAAGCTCGCCATCGAGTCGATCAAGCGCATGCGCAAGGCCGACTACGACATCGATGCAGGCCGCCAATACTTCGACTTCGTCTGCGAGTTTCTCGCCTTCCTCGCGGTGTCCGCCGACCGCGTCGCCTATCGCGAACTGGATGAAGAGGGACGCGTTGAATTCACGACGGTGCTGACCCGGAACATCGGCCGCTTCGTCGAGGAAAACAACATCATGCTGCTGGGCGAGGCCGTGCCGGGCGAGTCGCAGCGGCATTTCATCGACCTGTTCAACCGCCGCGTCGCCGACTACGCCGAGTTCGACTACGACGAAACGGGGCCGGATTTCGGCTTCAGGCGTTTTTTCGCCGCCTGTCTGCGCGACGTGCTGCCCGAGAAGGATCGGCTCTGGGTGGTCGACCAGGCGATGGACATCGAGGCTCCCGAAGCCCTGAAGATGCTGGAAAAGACCCTTGCCGGCCTGTTCGACCCGGAACAGGCCCAAAGCGAGCGGCGGCAGGATCTGCGCGGCTCGATCGACTGAGAAGAAGCCGGATGGCCGGTCCCTACGACCTGAACGATGCCCGCGCCTATGCCGCGTGGCGCGAACGGAAACTCGATACCGCGCCGCGCCGCATCGAGGACATCGTCGTGACGCTGGATGACCCGCGTCAGCTCAAAACCGCCGAGCGGGCCGGGCTCGTCGCCCTGAACCGGCGCTGCAACATGGCGATCTACGTCAGCAGGACCGGCGCCGATCCCGACAAGGAGATTCCGCGCCGGCTCGGCCGGCAGCTCGGCATGACGACGCTCGATGGCCACTGGCTCACCGACAGCGACGGCATTTCGCCGATTTCCGTCATGGGCGCCGAACAGCGCGGCGAGCGCAAGGAATTCATTCCCTACACCGACAAGCCGATCCGCTGGCACACCGACGGCTACTACAACACGCCCGAGCATACGATCCGCGGCCTGCTGCTGCATTGCGTGCAGAGCGGCGCGACCGGCGGCGCCAATCGGCTGCTCGACCACGAGATCGCCTACCTCCTGCTGCGCGACGAGAATCCCGACTATATCCGTGCGCTGTCGGCGTCCGATGCGATGACGATTCCGCCGCGCACCGACGACCAGGGCGTGGCGCGCGCCGCGCAGCCCGGCCCGGTGTTCTCCGTCAATGACGACGGCACGCTGCACATGCGCTACACGGCCCGCACCGTCAGCATTGCCTGGAACGCAGCGGCGGTCGCCGCGCGCACGGCGATCGAGCGCATCCTCGCGACGCCGACGCCGTGGACCTTGCACGGCCGACTCGAGCCCGGCATGGGACTGGTTGCCAACAACGTCCTGCACGACCGCAGCGGTTTCACCGAATCCCCGGACAAGCGGCGCCTGCTTTACCGGGCGCGCCACCACGAACGCGTCGCCTCCGTCTGAGCGCGCAGCAACCGATTGCCGATGGCGCAACTGTCTCCCGAACTCGAGCGCAGATTGACCGCGGCCGTCGACCGCATGCCCGCCTTTCCCAAGAGCGTGCAGACGATCCTCGAAATGACGCGCAGCGCCAACTGCCTGCCCAAGAACCTGGTCGGCGTCATCGAAAAAGACCCGGTGATGACGCTGAAGATCCTGCGCGTCGTCAACTCGGCCTACTACGGCCTGCCCAACAAGATCGGCTCGGTCGGCCAGTCGGTCGTCTATCTCGGCATCAACACCATCAAGAACCTGGCGCTGTCGTTCGCGGCAGTCGGCATCCTGCCGCGCTTCGGCACGGCCGGCTTCGATGTCCAGCGCTATCTGCTGCATTCGCTCACGGTCGGTTCGGTCGCGCGGCTGCTCAGCGAGAAATATGCGCGCGCGGAGGCCGACCCCGCCGACTGCTATGTCGCCGGCCTGTTGCACGACTTCGGCAAGGTGGTGTTCGCCCAGTTCATGTCGGCCGAATTTGTGCTCGCCCTGAGCATCGCGGCGCAGACGCAGAAAGCGCTTCATGTCGCCGAGACCGAAGTGATCGGCGTCGACCATGCCTGCGTCGGTGCGCTGCTGGCGCGGAAATGGCAGTTCGGCGAGTCGCTCGTCGACTGCATCCGCGACCATCATGCGCTCGACCTCGAACCGACCCCGATGCTCGACTGCCTGCGCATGGCCGACGCCATCTGCCGCAAACATGCCTTCGGCGATTCCGGCAATCCGTGGCGGGAGGAAGAACCGGCGCATCTGCCCCTGCGTTTCGGCGGCATGGAAGCGGTTGTCGCCGCCCTGGGCGATCTGAGCAAGCACGTCGAAGATGCGCGCGCCTTCGCGCAGATCGGTGCGGAGGGTTAAGCCATGAAAGTGAAGATGTGGGGGGTGCGCGGCTCGATCCCCGCGCCGGGACCGCGCACCGTGCGCTACGGCGGCAACACGACCTGCATCGAGGTGCGCGGCGACGACGACAGCCTGATCATCCTCGACGCCGGCACCGGCATCTTCCCGCTGGCGCAGAGCCTGCTGGAGCGCATGCCGATCGAGGCCAACATTTTCATCACGCATACCCATTGGGACCACATCCAGGGCCTGCCGTTCTTCGTGCCGATTCACGTGTCCGGCAACCGGGTGCGCATCCACGGCGCCTACGACATCGTCTCGATGCAGGGCATCGAGCAGGTCATGAGCGTCCAGTTGCAGTACAGCTATTTTCCGATCCGCGAGGCGGAGATCAAGGCGCGCGTCGAATACGTCACCCTGACGGGCGGCGTTGCGGTGAGCATCGGCGCCGTCGCGGTGACCCCGGTGCTGATGAATCATCCGGTGACCGAGTTCGGCTACCGCGTCGAATGCAACGGCAAGGCGTTGTTCTTCACCGGCGATCACGAGCCCTGGCTCAATATCTACGCGCCGGGGGAGGAAGGCCATGACGAGTACCAGGCGATGGTCGAGCAACGCCAGGCCGAGCTCGAGGCCGCGATCGGCGCGGTGGATCTGCTGATCGTCGATGCGGCCTACACGCAGGAGGAATATCCGCGCAAGGTCGGCTGGGGGCACGGCAGCTTCGCCAGCGCGATCGCCCTGGGGCGGCGCACCGGGGCCCGGCGCGTACTGTGCACCCACCATGAGCCGACGCGCGGCGACGACGAACTGGAAAAGGTGTTTGCCGAAGCCCTGGCGCGTCATCCCGATTCCGGCTGCGAGGTGCTGCTGGCGCGCGAAGGGCTGGAGATCGAGCTCTAACCGGGCATGTCGAGTTCGGCCCTGGCCTGCGCGATCTGCGCGTCCAGCCGTTGCGCCATTTCCGCCAGGAGGTCGCGCCCCTGCCGGGCGGCGAGGCGGGCCGCGGCGAACAACTCGTAGAGCTTGGAACCATAGAGTCGGTCGAGCTCGGCGCCGATGACGGCGATGCGCCGCCGCACTGCGGCCAGTTGCGCGCGCCGCGCCGCGCCGCGCTCGGAAGTCGGCGCTGGCGGGACGGCAGGCGCCGGGAAAGGCTGCTGTTGTCCCTCCCGCCAGAGCGCGAACACCTCCTCGAGCGCGGCGGCGTCGCCGGCGCGGTAGGCGCGGTTGGCCTCGCTCATCAGTTGTGTGCGCCAGGCGCGTTCGGCCTCGTCGGCGGCGCGGTCGGGATGGATTTTCTGCGCCAGCTGACGAAAGCGTTTCTTCAGGTCGTCCGGCGGGGCGAAGGCGGCCGTGCCCGCTGGCGCGGGGCTGCCGTCGAAGGCGCGGTCTTCCCGCTGCGATCGCTCGGCGCGGGCCTGCGCCCGTTGCGCTTCCTGGCGCAGGCCGGCGTCCGCCGGCGCGCGCATCGTTCTGGCGCGGGCCAGATCGGCCTGGAGCCGGTCGAGTTCCGTCATGCGGCCGGCGACCTGGGCATGGTAGCGCGCGGCGAAGGCGGCGACTTCGCCCTGAGCGGTGGCCAGTTCGAGTTCCAGTTCGGCGAGTTCCTGGCCCAGGACGTCGAGTTCGGCGCGCAGGCGCATCGTTTCATCGCCGGGCGCGATTTCGCTCGCGCCGCCCGGCGCGGCCCACAGCAGCAGGGTGCGCTGTGCGCCCGGCCACGCCGTGCAGAACCGGGCCGGCAACGGGCCGGTCTGGAGCAGGATGACCCAGTCGGCCAGGGCGCCATGATTTTGCGCGATCGACCAGGGCAGGATGCGCACCGGAAACAGGTCGTGCAAGCCGGCGGGCGGCGCCTCGCGCTCGATGCCGCGCGCCGACCAGGCCAGGCCGGCGCGCCAGAGCGCGTCCTCAGCCTGCAGGCGGGCGCGCAGCGCGCCCCAGGCCGGACCTTCGCTGTCCGCGGCAGCGCGCGTCAGGCGGCTCTTCAGCAGGGCGAGCGTGGCGCGCAAGGCGATGTGGCCGGCGTGGGCCGCGCCGGGCAGGACGAGACAGAGCGGCCGCAGCCTCAGATCGAGAGCGTTGGAAAATTCGGGCAGCAGGCCGTCGTCCGCGCTGACGATCAGGAGCGTGCGCTCCCGGGCCAGCGCCTCGGCAGCGAGCGCCGCCAAGGCAGCCACGGCCACGGCCGGATCGCCTGCCGGGGCGCGGGCGAACGCCGGCGCGGCGGCGCCGGGTCGGCCGGCCGGCCCGGTGAAATGCCGCAACCAGTCGTCGAGCGTCGTCGCGATTCCCGCAGCGCAGTCCATGCGCCATTGTATGCGCGATGACGCACCGCCCAAGGCCGGGCAAGAGGCGACAACGGGGCATAAAGGGGGGCGGACGCGCGGCAACCCGGTCGATGGTTCGTAGTAAAGTGCGCACTGTGCACTGAGCCTCGGAGGGAATGTGTTTGCGATCATTCAGGCTGCCGGTTGGCCGATCTGGTTTCTGCTGGCCGCGTCCGTCATCGCCGTTGCGCTGATCATCGAGCGCAGCATCGTGTTGCGGCGCGCCCGCGTCGTGCCGGCAGGTCTGCTGCAGAGCACGGCTGCGGAATACCTCCGCGCGGGCGTCACCGACGACCTGCTCAAGCGCCTGGACGCGCATTCCCCGCTCGGCAAGGTATTCGCCGCCGGCCTGCGCAACGACAAGAGCTCGCGCGAGATCATGAAGGAAGCCATCGAGGAAGCCGGGCGCGGCGTCGCGCACGATCTCGAGCGCTATCTGACCGGCCTGGGCACGATCGCCACCACCAGCCCGCTGATGGGGCTGTTCGGCACGATCGTCGGCATGATCGAGATTTTCGGCGCCGGCACTGGGACCGGGCACAACCCCCAACAGCTCGCCCACGGCATTTCGATCGCCCTCTACAACACCGGCTTCGGCCTGCTCATCGCGATTCCGGCCCTGATCTGCTACCGGTATTTCCGCTCCTTCGTGGACAGCTGCGTGATCGAGATGGAGCTGCAGGCGCTCAAGCTGGTCGAGGTCGTGCATGGAGAGCGCAAGTGAATTTCTCGCGCGGCCGCCAGCGCGACGAGCCGGAGATCAATCTGATCGCGATGATCGACGTCCTGCTCGTCATCCTGATCTTTCTCGTCGTGACGACCACCTACACGAAGTTCGGCGGCCTCGAGCTCGAGCTGCCGACGGCGGAAGCCCGGGCCGAGCAAGAAAGGCCGGAGACGATCGACGTCGTAGTCATGGCGAGCGGCGCCGTACTCGTCAATCGGGCGCCGGTCGCCGGCGGCGTCGCGGCCATCGCCCAGTCCCTGCGCGGCGCGGCGGCCGGCGCAGCCCAGCCGGTGGTGGTCATCAACGCCGATGCCAAAGCGGCGCACCAGAACGTCATCGATGTCATGCAGGCGGCCCGCAACGCCGGATTGACGCAGATCTCCTTTGCCACTCAGCAGAGCCAGCACTGAATCGCTCGCCGCCCTGTGGCGCGGGCGCAGCCTGCGCGCGGGCCTGCTGCTGCCGGTCGGCGGCCTCTTCTTCGCCGTCTCGTTCCTGCGGCGGCTCGCTTTCCGCCGCGGCTGGCTCAAGTCCGAGCGCCTGCCGGCGCCGGTCGTGGTCGTCGGCAATATCGTCGTGGGCGGGGCCGGCAAGACGCCGCTCACCTTGTGGCTGGCCCGGCGTTTGCTCGAGCTGGGACGCCGGCCGGGGATCGTCAGTCGCGGCTATGGGCGCGATGGCGCGGGCGTTCGCGCAGTCGGCGCCGGCGCGACGGCGCAAGAAGTCGGCGACGAGCCGCTGCTGCTGGCGCGGCGTTGCGGCTGCCCGGTGTATGTCGGCGCCGACCGCGCGGCGGCGGCACGCGCGCTGCTGGCGGCGCATCCGCAATGCGACCTCATCCTCTGCGACGACGGCTTGCAGCACTATCGCCTGCGGCGCGATGTCGAGATCGCCGTCGTCGACCGGCGCGGCCTGATGAACGGCTGGCCCCTGCCCGCCGGCCCGCTGCGCGAGCCCGCCAGCCGCCTTGCAGAAGTCGATGCCCTGGTGGTGAACGGCACGGATCCGTCCTGCATGGCCGCGCCGGCGACATTTGCCCTGCGCCTCGAGGGGCGGCGCTTTTATCGCCTCGACGACCCGCGGCGGACTTGCCGGGCGGGCGACCTGGCCGGGCTGCGCCTGCATGCGGTCGCCGGCATCGGCGAACCGCAGCGTTTTTTCGACCATCTGAACGAACTGGGACTGGCATGCGAGAACCACGCCTTTCCCGATCACCATCGCTTCACGGCGCAGGATCTGGATTTTGCCGGGGACGCGATCCTGATGACGGAGAAGGACGCGATAAAATGCGCCGGCCTTGCCGCGCTGCCTGCCTGGGTGCTGCCGGTCGATGCAACCGTCGAGCCCGATCTGGCCCGCCACATTCTGGACATTCTGGAGAAAACCGCCCATGGATCCGCGCCTGCTTGAAATTCTCGTCTGCCCGCTGTGCAAGGGCCCGCTCGACTACCGCAAGGAGGCGGCCGAGCTCGCTTGCAAGGCCTGCCGGCTGGCCTTCCCGATCAAGGATGACATCCCGATCATGCTCGAGGACGAAGCGCGCCAGTTCGCTCCCGAAGAAAGCTGACATGTCCTTTCGCGTCGTCATTCCGGCGCGTTATGCTTCGACGCGGCTGCCCGGCAAGCCGCTCGCCGATATTGCCGGCAAGCCGATGGTGGTGCGCGTCGTCGAGGCGAGCCTGCCGAGCGGGGCGGCAGAGGTCATCGTCGCAAGCGATGATGAGCGCGTGGGCGCGGCGGTTGCCGCGCATGGCCATGTCGCCGCGATGACCCGCAGCGATCATGCCAGCGGCACCGACCGCATCGCCGAGGTGGCCGCGCAGCGCGGCTGGGCCGAAGACGACATCGTCGTCAATGTGCAGGGCGACGAGCCGCTCATCGATCCCCTGCTGATTGCCGCCGTGGCCCGGGCCCTGGAAGGCGACCGCACGGCGAGCATCGCCACCGCGGCGCAGCGCATATCCGCCAGCGCCGACTTCTTCGATCCCAATGTCGTGAAGGTCGTGACCGCGGCGAACGGTCATGCCCTCTACTTCTCCCGCGCGCCGATTCCCTGGCATCGCGACGGGCTGGCGGCGCAAAGGGAGGTGCTGCCCGCCGGTCTGGTCGCGCGCCGCCACGTCGGCCTGTATGCCTACCGGGTCGGCTTCCTGCGCCGCTACGGCGCGCTGGCGCCGGCGCCCATCGAGCAGTGGGAAGCGCTCGAGCAATTGCGCGCGCTGTGGCACGGCTTTCACATCCGCGTCATAGAGTGCGCTTATGCTCCCCACGCGGGCGTCGACACGCCCGCCGACCTGGAGCGTGTACGCCGACATTTTGCTGCATCGCACTAATCACGAGCGCTATCAGCGGATAGATAAAATCTAGCCAAGCACCGGCGGATTGGTGCGAACATTCGCGCAGTTCGAAATACGACACGAGGAGATGGAACGATGCGTTTGATTCTGTTGGGACCCCCCGGCGCCGGCAAGGGCACGCAGGCCAATTTCATCAAGGAAAAGTTCGGCATTCCGCAAATCTCCACCGGCGACATGTTGCGCGCCGCGGTCAAGGCGGGCACGCCGCTGGGCCTGGAAGCCAAGAAGATCATGGCTGCGGGCGGTCTCGTGCGCGACGACATCATCATCGGCCTGGTCAAGGATCGTCTCAAGGAAGCCGACTGCAAGTCCGGCTACATGTTCGACGGTTTCCCGCGCACCATTCCGCAAGCCGAAGCGATGAAGGAAGCCGGCGTGCCGATCGATTTCGTGCTTGAGATCGACGTGCCCGACAGCGAGATCGTGGCGCGCATGAGCGGACGCCGCGTGCATGTCGCCTCCGGTCGCACCTACCACGTCAAGTTCAATCCGCCCAAGGTCGAAGGCAAGGACGATGTGACCGGCGAGCCGCTGATCCAGCGCGACGACGACCGCGAAGAGATCGTCCTCAAGCGCCTCGAGGTCTACCATCAGCAGACCGAGGCTCTGGTCAGCTATTACGGCAAATGGGCGGAGAGCGGCGCCGCCGGCGCCCCGCAGTACCGCAAGATCAACGGCCTCGGCAAGGTCGAGGCCGTCCGTGATGCCGCCTTTGCCGCCTTGAAATAAGCGACGGGGGACGAGGACACATGGCTATCAGGAAAATGAACGCGTTCTACGCGCAGTCGGGTGGCGTCACCGCCGTCATCAACGCCTCCGCCTGCGGGGTGATCGAGACCGCGCGCCAGCACAAGGACAAGATCGGCAAGGTCTACGCCGGCCGCAACGGCATCATCGGTGCGTTGACCGAAGACCTGATCGACACCACCAAGGAGTCCGCCAGCGCGATTGCCGCCCTGCGTCACACGCCGTCCGGCGGGTTCGGCTCGTGCCGCTACAAGCTGAAGTCGCTCGAAGCCAACCAGCGCGAGTACGAGCGCCTCATCGAGGTGTTCAAGGCGCACAACATCGGCTACTTCTTCTACAACGGCGGCGGCGATTCGGCCGATACCTGCTACAAGGTGTCGCAGCTGTCCGAGAAGCTCGGCTATCCGGTGCAGGCGATCCACGTGCCCAAGACGGTCGACAACGACCTGCCGATCACCGACAACTGCCCGGGTTTCGGCTCGGTCGCCAAGTACATCGCCGTGTCGACGCTCGAGGCCACCTTCGATGTGCGCTCGATGTGCGCGACCTCGACCAAGGTGTTCGTGCTCGAGGTGATGGGCCGCCATGCCGGCTGGATCGCCGCGGCGGGCGCGATGGCTTCCGGCAAGGAGCGCGAGCTGCCGATCGTCGTGCTGTTCCCAGAAGTGCTGTTCGACAAGGACAAGTTCCTCGCCAAGGTCGACAGCCTGGTGAAGAAATTCGGTTACTGCACGGTGGTGGTTTCCGAAGGCTGTCACTGGCCCGACGGCAAGTTCCTCGCCGAGCAGGGCACGCGCGATGCCTTCGGCCACGCCCAACTCGGCGGGGCTGCCCCGGTGGTCGCCAACATGGTCAAGGAAGCCCTGGGGCACAAGTTCCACTGGGGCGTTGCCGACTACCTGCAGCGCGCCGCGCGCCACATCGCCGCCAAGACCGACGTGGACCAGGCGTATGCGGTGGGCAAGGCGGCCGTCGAGTTCGCCCTCAAGGGCCACAACGCGGTGATGCCGACCGTCGAGCGCGTTGCCAGCAAGCCGTACAAGTGGAAGGTGGGCATGGCGCCGCTGGCGAAGGTCGCCAACGTCGAGAAGATGATGCCGAAGAACTTCATTACCAGCGATGGTTTCGGCATCACCGACAAGTGCCGCGAGTACCTCGCGCCGCTGATGAAGGGCGAGGATTATCCGCCATATGGCGTCGACGGATTGCCGAAATACGTGACGCTGAAAAACGCCGCGGTGGCAAAGAAGTTGCCGGAGTTCAAGCTTTGAGCAGGGCAAGCCCCGGTCGTTGCAGCTGACGACCGGGACTTTCAACGGGTTAAATCTTTTCAAGGACAGGGGGGTGTATGGATGCAGGTTTGATATTCGCACTGGTCTGCGCAGTCGGCGCGATTGTGTATGGCTTGATTTCCACGCAATGGATTCTCGCGCAACCGACGGGCAACGAGCGCATGCGCGAGATTGCCGCGGCTGTGCAGGAGGGCGCGCAGGCTTACCTCAAGCGTCAATACTCGACCATCGCGTGGGTGGGTGTCGCGATCACCGCCCTGCTGTGGATTTTCCTTAGCGCCTCCACGGCGATCGGCTTCGTTCTGGGCGCGGTGCTTTCGGGCGCGGCCGGCTTCATCGGCATGAACATCTCGGTGCGCGCCAACGTGCGTACGGCCGAGGCGGCCAGCCGGGGGCTCAACGAGGCGCTCAACATCGCCTTCCGCGGCGGCGCGATCACCGGCATGCTGGTGGTCGGCCTGGGCCTGCTGGGCATCGCCGGCTACTTCGCCATTCTCAGGACGATGGCCGGAGACCAAACTCTCGACCACATCCTTCATCCCCTGATCGGCCTCGGCTTCGGTTCCTCGCTGATCTCGATCTTCGCGCGACTCGGCGGCGGCATCTTCACCAAGGGCGCGGACGTCGGCGCCGACCTGGTGGGCAAGGTCGAAGCGGGCATCCCGGAAGACGACCCCCGCAACCCGGCCGTGATCGCCGACAACGTCGGCGACAACGTCGGCGACTGCGCGGGCATGGCGGCCGACCTGTTCGAGACCTACGCCGTGACGATCGTCGCGACCATGCTGCTCGGCGCCCTGTTGTTCAAGGCGACCCCGGCGCTCGCGGAGTCCGCCGTCCTCTACCCGCTGGTACTGGGCGGCTTCTCGATCATCGCCTCGATCATCGGCGCCTTTTTTGTCAAGGTTTCGCCCGGCCAGAAGATCATGACCGGTCTCTACAAGGGCCTGATCGCCGCCGGCGTGATCGCCATGATCGGTTTCTACCCGCTGACCGGCTGGATCATCGACGATCATCTGCTCGACCAGGTGCTCGGCATCAGCGGCGGCGCGGAGATGCGGCTCTACGGCGCCGCTATCATCGGCCTCGTCCTCACCGGTCTGCTGGTCTACATCACCGAGTACTACACGGCGACCCAGTACGGCCCGGTGCGTCACATCGCCGAAGCCTCGACCACGGGACACGGCACCAACGTCATCGCCGGTCTGGGCGTCTCGATGAAGGCGACGGCCTGGCCGGTGCTGGCGGTGTGCGCCTCGATCTGGGCGGCCTACACGCTTGCCGGCCTCTATGGTCTCGGCATCGCGGCCACCTCGATGCTGTCGATGGCCGGCATCATCGTCGCCCTCGACGCCTACGGTCCGATCACCGACAACGCCGGCGGCATCGCCGAAATGGCCGGACTGCCCGAGTCCGTCCGTAGCGTGACCGATCCGCTCGACGCCGTCGGCAACACCACCAAGGCGGTGACCAAGGGCTACGCGATCGGTTCCGCCGGTCTGGCCACGCTGGTGCTGTTCGCCGACTTCACCCACAGCCTGAAGGCCCATAACCCGGGAATCGAGTTCAAGTTCGACCTGTCCGACCCGGCGGTGATGATCGGCTTGTTCATCGGCGGTCTGGTGCCCTTCCTCTTCGGCGCCATGGCGATGGAAGCGGTCGGGCGCGCCGCCGGCTCCGTCGTCGTCGAAGTGCGTCGGCAGTTCCGCGAGATCAAGGGCATCATGGAAGGCAAGGCCAAGCCGGAATACGGCACCTGCGTCGACATGCTGACCAAGGCCGCGATCAAGGAAATGATGATCCCGTCCCTGCTGCCGATCCTGGTTCCGGTCGTGGTTGCGTTCGGCATGAACTTCATCATGGAACCGGTCAATGGCGTGGGCGCCGGCGTGCGTGCGCTGGGCGGCGTCCTGCTCGGCTCGATCGTGACCGGCCTGTTCGTCGCGATCTCGATGACTTCCGGCGGCGGCGCCTGGGACAACGCCAAGAAATACATCGAAGAGGGCAACTACGGCGGCAAGGGTTCCGACGCGCACAAGGCGGCGGTGACCGGCGACACCGTGGGCGACCCCTACAAGGATACGGCGGGCCCGGCGGTCAACCCGCTGATCAAGATCATCAACATCGTTGCCCTGCTGCTCGTCCCGCTCATCGCCTGAGCGACGACGCGCCAGCTGCGAGGGCGGTCCCGTGAAACGGGGCCGCCCTTTTTCATGGTGCGTCCTGTGGGCAAAGCGGAAAATCGGCGCTGGCGAGACGGCGCCGCGCGCCCGTTCAGGATCGGCCGTGCCGCCGGAAATCGCGCAACCGGAACCCCAGCAGCCAGAGCGTGGCGAAATAGGTCAGCGTCCCCGCGCCAACCAGCGCGAGCAGGCGAGCGATGCGCTGCGCGGGAGCAGCGGCCAGCCAGTCGGCTTCCGCGCCCATGCCGAACCAGAGCACCCCGGCCAGGGCCGCGAGGGCGATCGTGATCTTCGCGCCAAAGGCCAGCCAGCCGGCCTGGGGCCGATAGATGGCGCGCCGCCGCAGGCCGCGGAAAAGCAAGGCGGCGTTGAGGCAGGAGGCCAGGCCGATCGAGAGGGCCAGGCCGGCGTGCCCGAGCGGCACGATGAAGGCAAGGTTCATCGCCTGCGTCGCCGCCAGCGTGATCAGCGCGATCTTCACCGGCGTCCGGATGTTCTGCTGCGCGTAGAAGCCGGGGGCGAGCACCTTGACCAGGATCAGGCCGGTTAACCCGATGCTGTAGGCCACGAGCGCCTCGCGCGTCTGCAACACGTCCGCCGTGGTGAAGGCGCCGTGCTGGAACAGGGTCGCGATCAACGGCACGCCCAGCATGGCCAGAGCCACCGCGGCGGGCAGGGTCAGCAGGAAGGTCAGCCGCAGCCCCCAGTCGAGCAGGCCGGAGAATTCGGCCGGGTCGCTGCTGCTGTGAGCCCTGGCCAGGCTCGGCAGCAGGATGGTGCCGAGTGCGGCGCCGAGCAGGCCGGCGGGGAATTCCATCAGCCGGTCGGCGTAATAGAGCCAGGAAACGCTGCCGGAAGTCAGGAACGAGGCGAAGATGGTGTTAATCAGCAGCGAGATCTGGGCGACCGACACGCCCAGCACGGCCGGCGCCATCAGCATCAGCACGCGCCGGACGCCCGGATCGCCGGGGGCGAAATCGAAGCGCGGCAGCATGCCGATCTTCTTCAGGGCGGGCAACTGGATCGCCAGTTGCAGAATGCCGCCGAGAAACACTGCCCACGCCAGCGCCAGGATGGGCGGGTCGAAATAGGGCGCGGCGAACAATGCCATGCCGATGAAGGACAGATTGAGCAGGGTCGGCGTGAAGGCGGGCAGGGCGAAGCGGCTCCAGGTGTTGAGGATGCCCGCCGCCAGCGCGACCAGAGCCATGAACAGGATGTAAGGGAAGGTGATGCGCGTCAGGTCGACCGTCAGCGCGAACTTCTCGGGATTCGCGGCGAAGCCGGGCGCGGAGAGGTAAATCAGCGCCGGGGCGCCGATGACCCCGAGCGCGGCGACCCCCAGCACGATGAGGAACAGCAAGGTGGCGACGCGATCCACCAGCGTCCTGGTTTCGTCGGTGCCGCGCTGATTGCGGTATTCGGCCAGCAGCGGCACGAAAGCCTGGGAAAAGGCGCCCTCGGCGAACAGGCGCCGCAGCAGGTTGGGCAGGCGGAAAGCGACGAAAAACGCATCCGTGAGCACGCCTGCGCCGAAATTGTGAGCGATGACGAAATCGCGGACAAAGCCGAGAATGCGCGATAACAGCGTCAGGCTGCTGACGGTGGCCAGGGTGCGCAGCAGGTTCATGAGGACGGATGTTAGCCGCCCACGCGCCAGCCCAGACCGGGAAAAGCGCCTTGCATTGGCATGCTTCTCCGCCTATAATCGCGCACTTCCACTCACACCATAGAGCTTGTCCCATGGCCAATACCGCTCAAGCCCGCAAGCGCGCCCTGCAATCGACCAAGCGTCGCGCCCACAACATGAGCCTGCGTTCCGAGCTGCGCACCGCGATCAAGAAGGTGCGCAAGGCCGTCGTCGCCGGCGACAAGGCAGCCGCCCAGGCAGTCTTCAAGGAATCCCAGAGCGTCATCGATTCGATCGCCGACAAGAAGATCATGCACAAGAATGCGGCTGCGCGTCACAAGAGCCGCCTCGCTGCCGCGATCAAGGCGCTCTAAGCGGTCCGGAAACATCCGGAATCGGGCGTGGGCGCCGCA
>Ga0208735_100162_pt1 | contig 38388 bp, 36 predicted proteins | sample Subbio12Aug_8Aab_FD_184829 | JGI IMG/M metagenome (GOLD analysis project Ga0208735, IMG submission 184829) | Serpentinite rock and fluid subsurface biosphere microbial communities from McLaughlin Reserve, California, USA - CR12Aug_8Aab (SPAdes) | ecosystem: Environmental > Terrestrial > Deep... | reverse complement strand
GGGGAACGTGAAGATGTTCTTTGAAAGTTCCCCCTTAGCGTGGTTCTACGAAGAAACCTTCCGATGGGGCCAAAAGGTGATCAAACCGCCTTAGCGTACTATTCTGCCCCCTCCGGCACCAGACCCGACAAGGGCCGTGTTGTGGGCAAGAAGCCACCCCTCACGCCTGACCAGGTGGCACTGATCCGGCTGATCCTGCGCCAGGAGAATGCGCTTCGCGATCTGGCGCTGTTCAACGTCGCTCTCGATACGAGCTTCCGGGGGTCTGACCTGGTGCGCCTGCGGGTTTCGGATGTGGCCACCCCGGCAGGGGTGCGCGAGATCGTCGAAATCCGGCAGAAGAAGACCGAGACGCGCAATACGCGCCCGGTCCAGGCGCGCCTGTCCTCGGGCACGCGTGACAGCCTGCGCGCCTACCTCGCAGCTTCAGAAAAGCCGTTGCACGGCTGGCTGTTTACAGGGCAAGGGGTACGCTGGTCCCAGTCCCATCTCAGTGAAAGTCAGCTCTGGCGGCTGTTCCGGGTCTGGCTGGAGAAGGCCCGCCTCGATCCCAGCCTCTACGGCCTGCATTCGCTGCGCCGGACCTTCCCGACCCATATCTACCAGCAGACCGGCAACCTGCGCGCGGCCCAGCTGCTGCTCGGCCATGCCAGTATTGAAAGTACCAAGGAATACATCGGCACCGAACAGGCCGAAGCCTTGGAAATTGCGCGCAAGTATCACCTGTGACGGCCATGCAGACCTATCTTGAGAAACGCCAGCCTGCGCAGAAAATGGCCCGGTTCTACCGGATGGCGGTCATGCCGAACCTGTTCGGTGAATGGACGCTGTACCGCGAATGGGGCCGCATAGGGCAGGGCGGTCAGGTTCGGATGGATTGGTTCGAGGACGAGAACCAGGCCGTCGCGGCTCTGGTCACGCTGGAAGCGTCCAAACGTCAACGGGGCTATTGGGTGGAGCCTCAGCAGCTGGCGATGTTCAGATGATAGCGTGACGGACTCGCACAAGCCTCTTGACTGGCCAGCAACGCCGCCCGCATGTCCTTAGGACATGCGGGCGGCGTTGCTGCTTTTTTGCTGAGTAAATCTCGTCATTGTAGTGCGGCTGAAAAGTATAGTAATTATACCATTTTCAACATATACTGCCCTTCATGAAGTTCGAGTATGACCCCGACAAAAGCGCCGCGAACCGTGAAAAGCACGGGATCGACTTTGATGAGGCCCAGGCTCTCTGGGATGATCCTTATCTGATCGAGGCCCCCGCCAAAGTCACGGATGAGCCACGCTTTCTGGCGGTTGGCATGATCGGGGCCAGACACTGGACGGCTGTTTACACATACCGGAGCGACCGGGTGCGGATCATCTCCGTGCGCCGCGCTCGCAAGCAGGAGATTGACCACTATGAAAGCGACTGAATTCGACGAACGCTTCGACGCGGGTGAAGACATGTCCGCCCATGTCGATTGGACAAAGGCGCGCCGCCTCAATGTCGAGGCCAAGCGGGTGAACGTAGATTTCCCGACTTGGGTCGTCGCAGGCCTGGACCGGCAGGCCCAGAAGCTCGGCATCACCCGTCAGGCCCTGATCAAGATGTGGATTGCTGAACGCCTAGAGTGAGGCGCGCGCTGGCCCGATCGCGCCGGGCCTTTCGCCAAATAAATCAATACGCCCTTGGATAAAGCTTTGCCTGCTGACATGAATAAACCATGAGCCTGATCAAGTCGAAAAAACGCGTAGCCGATCATGGCGAAGTATTCACTCCGGAATGGATGGTGGATGCTATGCTTAATCTGGTGAAAGAAGAGTCGGAACGGATCGACTCGCGGTTTCTGGAACCTGCCTGTGGCAGTGGCAATTTCCTTGTGAAGGTCCTCAAGCGGAAGCTTTGCGCAGTCGAATTAAAATTCGGGAAATCTGAGTTTGAAAAGCGGCAATACGCGCTGCTTGCCCTTATGTGCGCTTACGGCATCGAACTTCTGGAAGACAACATTATCGAATGCCGCGCCAACATGCTCGAAGTGCTGGCCGATTACCTGCGGATCGACGAAGCTGATGATCTGTATGGGGCCGCCTCCCATGTGCTGTCACTGAATCTGATCCAGGGCGATGCCCTGTCGATGAAAGGGCATGACGGCGCACCGATCACCTTTTCCGAGTGGGGCTATCTGGGCAAGGGCAAGTTCCAGCGGCGGGATTTCAGGCTGGACGTACTGACCGGCTCTTCGGCTTTTAGCGCCGAAGGAACCTTGTTCTCTCACCTGGGTAAGCATGAGATTTTCACGCCCACGAAAACTTACCCGCCGATGACCGTTCGTGATCTGGCTGCACGGGGCGACAACCCGCAGGAGGCCGCATGAATATTGAAGAGGGCTTTGCCCTACGCGGGCGCAACCCAGATGTCCTGACCTGTATCTCGAACCTGTCGAACGATGAGGTCTTCACCCCGCCGGAATTCGCCAACCGGATGCTGGACACCGTGGCGGCAGCTTGGGCGGCAGATCATGATGGCGCTGATATCTGGGCTGACCAGACTGTCAAATTCCTCGATCCCTTCACAAAGTCAGGCGTGTTTCTGCGAGAAATCACAAAGCGCCTGATCTCTGGACTCGAAAACGAAATACCAGACCTTCAGGAGCGGGTAGACCACATCCTGACGCAGCAGGTCTTTGGCATTGGAATTACAAAGATCACAAGCCTTATGGCACGTCGGTCGGTCTATTGTTCGAAATTTGCCACTGGGGCACATTCCGTTACCAGGCGGTTCAACACCGATAGTGGTAATATCTGGTTTGAGCGGGTCGAGCACACATGGAATGAAACAAAATGCGTTTTCTGTGGCGCTCCGAAATCCCTCATGGATAGAGGTGAGGATGTGGAGAACTATGCCTACGCCTTCATTCATACAAGTGACATCAAGAAACGCATCAATGAAGTATTTGGGGATGACATGCAGTTCGACGTAATCGTGGGAAATCCACCCTATCAGATGTCTGGTGGGGCTGGTGGCAGCAGTGATTCATCTATTTATCACTTATTTGTTCAACAGGCTGTCAAGCTGGAGCCACGGTATGTCAGTATGGTCATTCCTTCGCGTTGGATGGCCGGGGGCCGCGGATTAGACGAATTCAGAGCCGAGATGTTATCTAGTGGAAAATTAAGATATTTAACGGATTTTCCGGATTCTGGAGAGGCCTTCCCAGGCGTTCAGATCAAAGGCGGAGTTTGTTATTTTCTTTGGGATCAATCACACAAAGGGGGATGCGACCTCACTCGAATTCTGTCGGGAACCGAAAGTGTGCAGCTTGGAAGAAAGCTCGACGAATTTGATGTTTTAGTTCGCGATGAAAGGGCTCTGAGTATTCTGAGAAAAGTTCTAGCTCAGGGTGAAGAATCTGTAGTTAACATGGTTTCTGGAGACACCCCCTTCGGCATCGCTACCAATTATTCAGGTTGGTCAAAGGAAAATTTGGGAGGTCAGATCGCCATACACCTTATCCATAAGGGAAAGAGAACGATAGGATACATGAGTCGGTCTGAAATTCGTAAAAACGCTGACTTGATTGACCATTGGAAGGTTTTTGTTCCCAAAGCTTATGGCGCAGGTGAGACGTTCCCGCATCAAATTTTGGGAAAAGGGATTGTAGCCGCCCCACCCTCGGTATGTACGCAATCATATTTGACGATTTCATCATTTGATTCAGAGTCCGCAGCTAATAGCTTTTCCAGCTACTATCGAACTCGCCTCTTTCGGTTCGTCGTCTCTTTGCGGAAAATAACTCAAGATGCCCTTAGGTCGACATATTCTTGGGTCCCCAAGCAAGATTGGGATCGTGAATGGACGGATGAAGACCTGTACTCCAAGTATGGCATAAGTGCGGAAGAAATTACCTACATCGAGAGTATGATCCGTCCGATGAGCGGCGACGATGCATAAGGCCACCATCGACGACATCCTCTCCCCAAAGCCGGAAGCACGCCCGCGCATCTATGCATATTCCATAGCCGATGAGGCCCATAAAGGCCTGCTGAAGGTCGGCCAGACCACACGGGATGTGAAGCAGCGGGTGGCCGAACAACTGCGCACGGCAGCGATCACCAATTTCCGGATCGAGATGGACGAACCCGCTGAACGCGATGATGGCACCATCTTTACCGACCATAATGTACGCGCCGCGCTGATCCGTAAGGGGATCGAGAACACAAGCCTGGAATGGCTGCGCTGCACCCTGGCGGATGTCCATACTGTGCTGACAGAGCTGCGCACCGGCCTACGGTTCAGCGGTACGCACCATCAAACCTTCCCCATGCGCCGGGAACAGGCAGAGGCTGTCAGGCAAACCCACGCCTACTATCATTCCCGCTGGGAAGAGGACATGCACGCCGTTCCACGCTTCTTGTGGAACGCCAAAATGCGCTTCGGCAAGACCTTCACCTCATATCAGCTCGCCAAGAAGATGGGGGCGAAACGCGTGCTGGTGGTAACCTTCAAGCCAGCCGTCGAAGACGCCTGGCAAAGCGATCTGGAAAACCACGCGGATTTTGACGGCTGGCAGTATCTGTCAGTCAAGACCGGTGGCGACCCGACACAGATCGACCGGAACAAACCGGTCGTCTATTTTGGCTCGTTTCAGGACCTACTGGGCCGCGATGCACGCGGCAACATCAAGGCCAAGAATGAATGGCTCCACACCGAAAACTGGGACCTAGTCGTCTTTGATGAATACCATTTCGGCGCATGGCGCGAGACAGCGAAAGAGTTGTTCGCAGGGGAAGAAGATGAGATCGCCCGCGAGGAAGCCCGGCTTGAGGACGCCAAAAAGCTGAAGGACCGGATCGCGGACCTGCAAGAGCCGCTGGAACCTGAAACCGAGTTTCTGCCAATCACGACAAAGGCCTATCTCTATCTGTCAGGGACGCCATTCAAGGCCCTGTCCACGGGCGAGTTCATCGAAGAGCAGATTTTCAACTGGACCTACACCGACGAGCAACGGGCAAAAGCTGCCTTTGCTGCCGCTCACCCAGATCAGTGGAACCCTTACGGTTCCTTGCCGCAGATGAGGCTATTGACCTATCAGATGCCCGACGAGCTGCTGGCCATTGCAAGCGCCGGAGAGTTTGACGAGTTCGATCTAAACGAGTTCTTTGCCGCCACGGGGACCGGAAGCAAAGCGCAGTTCAAGCACAAGAGTGACGTTCAAAAATGGCTGGACATCATCCGAGGGCAGTATGCACCAGGCGCGGTAGATAGCCTGAAGACCGGAACGCGACCACCGTTCCCCTATTCTGACGTGAGGCTTTTGCCCTACCTGCAACACTCGTTCTGGTTTCTGCCAAACGTGGCCGCCTGTCATGCAATGGAAAACCTGCTGACCGAGCGGCAGAACACGTTCTGGCATGAGTACAAGGTCATCAGCGCCGCCGGCGCGAGCGCCGGGATAGGGCTTGAAGCGCTGCCTCCCGTGCGACGCGCGATCGGAAGTGGCTTTGATAGCAAGAGCATAACCCTGTCGTGCGGTAAGCTGACTACGGGTGTCACGGTCAAGCAGTGGTCCTCCATCCTCATGCTGCGCAACCTGAAATCTCCCGAGACATATTTTCAGGCGGCATTCCGGGTGCAGTCGCCATGGTCCATCAAGAACCCCAACGGGGACAACCCGCATGAAGAAGAAATCCTGAAGCCCGTGTGCTTTGTGTTCGACTTCGCGCCAACGCGTGCCCTGCGGCAGTTGTCCGAATACGGGATCGGCCTGTCACCCAACGAAGCGAACCCTGAGAACGCAGTGAAAGAGCTTGTGTCGTTTCTGCCGGTGCTCGCCTATGACGGCGCGAACATGTACCAGGTTGACGCGGGCGGTATCCTCGACATCGCAATGGCGGGAACATCTGCGACACTGCTGGCCCGGAAATGGGAAAGCGCCCTGCTGGTCAACGTGGATAACGAAACCCTTCGCAAGATCATGGATAACCCTGAGGCGATGGCCGCTGTTGAACGCATCGAAGGCTGGCGTGCCTTGGGCGACAACGTCATTGAGACCATTATCAACAAGAGCGAGAAGGTCAAAGACCTGAAGGCAAAGGCCAAAGAGCGCGACCTGACCCCAAAAGAAAAGAAAGAGCTCTCCGCTGAAGAGAAGGAATACAAGTCCGCTCGAAAGTTGGTCCAGGAAAAACTGATCAAGTTTGCCACCCGCATTCCTGCGTTCATGTATCTGACTGATTTCCGTGAAAACACCCTTCAGGATGTGATCACCAAGCTCGAACCCGATCTATTTCGGACGGTCACCGGCCTGACAGTCCAAGATTTTCATCTCCTGGTTCGGCTCAAAGTGTTCAACACAGAACAGATGAATCAGGCGGTCTTCGCCTTCCGCCGATACGAAGATGCGTCATTGAATTATACTGGGATTGATAGTCATGAAGGCCTGTCGAGTTATGGCCTGTACAACACGGTTGTCGCCCGGGAATAGGTCGGCCTCAGGCGAACATAGATCGTACGAAAGCATAACCTCAGAAAGCACAGCTTAATACCAACAAAAGCGGTGATACTTAGTAGGGTTGTTGGCTTTGCGTTGTGAGGGGCATATGCGTTTAGAAAGATTTGAAAGGGAAGTTAATGAGCAAGGTAAGAGTTCTCAACCCGATTGATAATACAGACATCTTCGGTGTGGTCCCTGCTCTAACGTTGACCAGCAAGCATAAAGGGGTGATCACTACGCGTGAGGCTCCAATTTATCTTGTTGAAGGGAAACATAATGGTCCCAACTCAGGGTTTGGTGTTGCGCATATTTGGGCTGAGCATCAGCAAGAAATAATTCAAGCAGGTTTTACAAACCAAAGTCTGGTGTCGGCTTATGTACAGAAAATTCTAACCGCGCCTGGAGTAATCTACTTTGAAGACAGAAATCTTAAAAAGCCAAGAGTAAACACGGTTCGTATCGTGACTGGCACAGTGATTCTGGAATATGTCCGGACAATTATAGATAAAGTCGAAACTCCACACTGGAGTGTTGTCACTGCATACTCAAACACTCGAACGGTAGGAGTTCTCGTGGGGCAGATATAGAAAAGCCGCCATAAGGCGGCTTTTATGCGTCGCGCTAGCAGCGTTTCCTTAGCTTTACCTAGAAGGTAAGGGTCGGAAACCACCTCTCAGTGTCACGCGAAACAGACCTTGAGGAAAGTCTGCCATCCACATAAGCGAGTCGATATCCTCGTAAACTCACCTAAAATGCTCTTTATGACGCTTGTATTTTCTACACAGTGCAGGGGCTTGTGTCAAGCCCTAATGGAAGCGGGCGGAGGCGTAGGTTTCGTCAAAACAGGTAGTGATAAGTCCCCCTGTTCGTTTTCAGTGAACCTGATCGTTTGCCTCAATCGTTACTTCCGGGCATTACATGCCCGTCCGCGCGAAGCGCCGGGCCTGTCAGCGGGTGGCCTTTAGGTTGCCCACCGACAGGTCACCCTGAAACCGGCCACGCCCAGGATCACGCCACAATACAAAAAGACCCCCGCCTGCTGACGGGGGCCTTGATCATTTCAGCGGTGCGGCTGCTACTCGGCGGCCATCCGGTCAGCCTGGGCGGTACGCTCCATGATGTAATCCACGGCCTTCTGCGCCTCGGACGCAGCGCGGAAAATCGCGCGGCTGTCTTCCTTCATCGCCTCAAGCCATCCTTCGACATAGGCCGCGCTCTGGTCAAATTCAGGCTCTACCCCGATCTGCGCGCAAAGCATGCAATTTCCGATTTCCGCGACCAGCTCCTCGAACGCGTAGGCCTTACGGTCATTGAACCGGCCAAGACGGTCAAGCCGCTTTGTCGCCCCTGTCCAGTGAATTGTCTCATGGGCCAAGGTGCCAAAATACCCAGCTGCCCGATAAAACGTGCCAATCGGCGGCATATGAATGCGGTCGGTCTTGATGTTGTAGTAGGCGCGCGGCTCCTCGGTCACGTCGATCTGTGCGCCGGTCGCGGCAAAGAACGCCTCCAGCTCGGGGTCGGCCACGGTGCCAAGATCACGGGGCGGATCGGGCAGGATGTAGAATTCAGCGGGCAAGCCCTCGATCTGATCGGCGTTGAACACCCGGTAGGCCTTGGCATAGGGGATCTGGCGTTCCTCACCGTTTTCATCCTCGCGCTCGACGGTGCCGTATTTCACGACGGTTGCGGATTTCTCGCCCTTGCGGACATGGCCCCCTAGCTGCTTGGCCTGATTGAACGTCATCCAGCGGGCTGAGCTGTAATCCTTCGCCATCGACGTCGCCCAAAGCATCAGGATATTGATGCCCCGATAGGCTTCGCCGTTGAACCGTTCCGGCAAGCTGACACCTCCCCCTCCGCCGGTCCACGGCTTGCGCCAGGGCGGCGTTCCCGCCTCGATCTGCGCGATGATCTGATTTGTGACATGGGAATAAACGTCAAACTTCTCTGCGGTCATTTGTGACCCTCCTTTGAGTGACGCGGGCCGGGTCTCTTCCCCTTTCCGCCAATGGGCGGGCCTTCCTGTTCTGATCTTTGGAATGCCCATGCATTCCGAAGGGCAGAGCAGGTAAGGGCAAAGCCCGTCCTGCGGCCTGGCGGGGCCGTGACAACCGGGTGGAGGGCGTGAATTTGGGAGGGAACCGCGCGCCTGCGCGTGGGAGGAACCGGAATTCAGGGCCGGAACCGACGCCACAGGCGGCGCTTGCCGGTTTTCTCGGACCTGACAGGATGGCAGGCGGATCAATAAGAGTTGGAAACGGTCAGGGTTGGGGTGAGCGGGCGTCAGCCCGTCGATCCCCTGCGCTGTCTATCAATCAAAGCGATCCTGGCATCACTGCCGGGATCACAGATTTTCTTTTTCCGCTCATAGATACGATAGCGGCTCTTACCCGTTCGCGCATGAAGTCATCGAAGCCCCGCGCCTGTCTCAGGATGCGATCACCCTTAGGGCCAAAGGCCTCTGCAGAACGCTTGAGATATGAATAAAATGTCCAACTTCGATAGTCGCTTGTCAGATTCGACTTTTTGACCTTGCTAAATCGCTGAGAGAACAGGGGAAAGTCAAAGCTGCTTATCAGCTCATCGGCATCCATCGCAGGGTTGCTCTCGACATGCCGCCTAGCATCACGTTTCGAAGCACCGGCCACCTTGCTGTAGAAGCGAGAAATAGTGCTGTCGCGGACATATACCCGGCGACCATCATACCGGAAGCCCAGGTACTCAAAACCGTTTTTGGCAGGCTCGTCAGGGTGTTGTTGTAGGTGCTGGAAGCGAAGACCATCAGGCGTACGCTCGAACTTAGCGACGCATGTCTTAGCGTCCTTGATACGTAGCTCTGGCCCATGTTTACGCATCTCAGTAGTGGCGAAATCAATGGCCGCACTAGCCTCTGGGCCTCCACCAGGCAGAATAAGCAGAATATCATCTGAGTATCGCATGTATCGGCCGCCACGCGACCGGGCATAGTCGGCTAATACCCTGTCGAACTCCAACAAGTAAAAATTTGCTATCAAGTCAGAGATGGGAGCGCCCTGTGGGATACCATGGGGGAGGAGGTTTTTCTGGATGAGTGACAGGCCGTGTTTCGGGTCACCGCCACAAATTTTAGCGCGAAAATCTGAACTGGAGCAGAGCTGTTTCGGCATGTCACGGAAGGGGATCAGAAATCCGGGGATCAAGTTCCCGTTCCGCTCACGCATCCCAAAGAATCCCAGACGCGAGTAAACCGCGCGCTGGTCAACGAAGCGATATTTGGTGATGTTCTTAAAAACCGCATAGTGGTCAAGCGGTAGCTCCTGAACACCCAGCAGATCACACCAGATGCGCTTGATCCGTCCGTGATCCAAGTTCTCAAAATAGCCCTTGATGTCGAGTGCCACCGCCACGCTATTTCCGAGCCGGTCAATTTCATCAAAGGCATCTTTAGCAAAGTCGATGTTGCATTTTCCGCCACCCCGCCCGGGCTTCAGCACTTGGCGGTACGCAATCGGGCAATCCACGATTCCCATCTCACGAAGGCGCGCCTCATACAGACGGGAGAGCTTCCGGCGGTAGAAGGCAAAGATGTAGGCATCGCGGCGCGCGCCGTAGCGGATCGGGCGTCTCTTTTTATCTGGCTTCGCCGCATCGGTGGAGCGGAATGGTTGCCATGATTCCTCATAGAGGAAGAAGGGGTAGAACGAGTTGGCCGCAACCCTTTCCCGGTCTGTGACAAGGTTACGGATTTCCCTCAATGTGATCGGCGCATCAAAATGCGGATAGTGCTTGAGGTCCTTGGCGGTGAAATCAAACTCGTCTTCCATAAGCCTCCGCGAGAGGGGGCAGAAGCATTGGATCAACGCACTGACCCTTAACATCTTCGCCCCCGCCGTTGTGCGGTGTGCGTTCGTCGTCGACGTGGTCGTGTATACTGTGACGCACCTGGCAATGTGGTATTGCCGGATTGCCGCAAAGCCGCCCGCGTGGCTGGCGAAAGGAGCCCGAATTATGGAACTCGCAATCTGCACCGCCCCGGAGGTTGGCCTTGACAGTTTAAACACGTAACTGGCAGCCCCCAATTGAGCGCCATCTTCTTTATATGGGAACGGCTTCCAATCGAAGCAAGAGCAATAGTGTTCTTTATTCGTTCCTATCAATCAAGGTGCGACGCCACAGATAAATAAACTGCGCTCGCTCAAAGTGATCTCGGCAGATAGCTGGGGTCGCAAAGTCATGTTTAGAGTTTTCTATGGCCATCCAGCATAATCTCAAAGTCCGTCGTGGATGTTTCTTCAATTCCCACGACCCAAATGTCCTGGGGGTCTTTTTCGCCTTCTACACATACAACGCGACCGATCATTTCGGACCATAGATACTTTCGGCAACGAAGATATTCTTTGAATGCTTGTTCTCGTTCGGGACCCCCCGGACGGCTCGCAGCCTGCTCGCGGGCATATTCTAAGGCTTGCGGACCAGCGCCAAAATACAAACACCGCTGCTCTGAACGATCTGCCCAAGTAACGCGTGTTCTCTCAGGTTCAAAATGCCCGTACTGCCCAGTGACGGGCTTATCTGGCGAGACAACAAATGTGTATTTAATTCTCGTTGTGCGACCGTCCGGCAAAACGAAAGGCTCCCAATCATCGCGCATACTTTTAGAGCCCTTGTTCTGTGAGAATTTCATCAAGCTCGGCTCTGTTCTTTGGCCCAGCGGCAAGCAATTGCCGTGCTTTTTCATGGGCAAGCATCAGCGCTTCCGAAGCCCCCTCCTCTGGGTGGCAACCACAGCGCTCTACGACGTGGCAAAAATAGCGGTATCCGCTGATCCCCTCTTCTCCACTGATTTTTACGAGCGCTTCACGCACCAGAGATGGGCTCGGCGTGGGGCCCTCCGCCCGATGAAACTCCGTCGCATCTATGGGGCCCCGCCGCTGAAGTTCCGCGATGATTTCTTGAACTCTTTCCATGTGTTCTCCTCTTGCTTCTTAACGCTCTCTGTCGCGATCGCGGCCCTGCCCGCGCTCGGACGCAGTATCACGTCCCCGCCCGAGAATGTCATCCCGCCGCCCTTGGTCACGACCATCGCCGTCGCGGGCGGCAATGTCCCGTTCTACCGCCGCTGCATCCCGCTCCTGTCCGATATCGCGCACACGCCCAAGGATGGCGTCCCGCCGATCTCGGTCTGGATCGTCAGGCGCAACCCTCTCCCGCCCGATGTCCGGCGCTTGCACCTCGGGTCGATCAACATCGCGCCCCAACACCGCCGCCCGGCGCGCGTCCATATCGCCCCGCTCGGCCCCAGCCTGCGGCCTCTCAACCTCGCCCATAACCCTCTCCTTGATCCGTGACATCGCCGCCTCGGCGCGGCCCCATAGCTGATCCAGCCGCTCGCGCGCGGTGGCAATGAAGGCGCGCCCGCGCTCCATCAGCTCAAGACGCAATTCCAACTGCCGCCAGCCCAGCTCCTGGCGCTCAGCATTGCGCGCCTGCGCCGCGCGGAAAGCCTCGCCGCGCTCTGTGACGATCCCGCGTTTCTCCTGCGCATTGGCCGATGGGCCGATTTTCGGCTCGGGCTCGCGGCTGAGCTCGACCACCTTCTTCTCGTGCTCAAGCGCAAGCTCTTCCTGTCCGCCCCCCCGCGCGCGCTCGACCTGCTGCTCGGCTTCGGCGCGCTGAACATCGAGGGACCGATGGTCGATCCGCTCCGACCGCCCTGCCCGCTCAAGCGCCGTATTCGCGTCCCGTGCCCAGGCTTCGCGCCAGCCCATCAGAAGGTCTGGCGCATTCCAGCTGCGGTCCTTCTTTCCGAACCCCTCGCCGGTCAGCTCCCGCATGGTCAGCATGACATGCGCATGGGGCTGACCGTGACCATCACGGGCCTTGCCCTCGTGAACGGCCACATCCGCGATCATGCCGCGATCGACAAATTCTCGCTGCACGAATCCGCGCAACAACTCCAACCTCTCGCCCCGATCAAGCTCACGCGGCAGCGCCACTTCGATCTCGCGAGCAAGTTGGGCGTCACGGCGTTTCTCGACCGCCTCGACCGCATTCCAGAGCTGGTCGCGATCGCGCATCCAGTCGGGTGCATTCTCTGGGGCCATGATCTCGGAATGAACGACACCGCCTTTGCGTGAATAGTCATGCTCCACCCCCTGCCGGTCATCCCGCAGCCGCCCAGCCGTCCGGTAGGCGGCGGCTGCGACCGATGACCGGCCCCCGGCCCGGCTGATCACTTTCGCACTGAGGTGATAGATTGCCACGGATCGAGCGCCTCTCTTCAAAACAGGGTCCAGCGCCTGGGTGCGCTGGTCGGGAGCGCGAGGGTGAAACCCTCGTTCAGGCGGCGCTGCCGCCTTGGGGGAAGCCGTCCGGCGCGGGGGTTTACCCCCATGAGGACGCGCACGTTGTCGAAGACAATGTATAAGCGCGCATTTAAATCTTTTCAAGCTATCAATCTGCCACTACATTCGCCCCCATTATTGCCGAGGTTGCCCCATGTCCCAAAGCCGCCATCCCGACGCCCGGATCAAAGAACTGGCCGCCAAGAAAGCTCAGCTCGATGCCCAGATCGCAGCGCTCGATTCCCGGCGGCGTCTCTCTAAGAAAAAAGACGAAGACCGCATCAGATGGCTTCTGGGCACTTTGGTCTTCGACCGTTTGAGCGCCGAACCTGCTCTTCAGAGCATCGTGCGGCGCGACTTGCCAGACCGCCTCACCCAGCGGGATCGCGACCGGGGGCTCTGGCAGGTTCTGTTTCCCGATAGCGACGAGGACCGGTCATGAGTTTTGTTCTGGAAGCCCGCCACTGGGTGATCATGATCGGTGCTGTGATCCTGGCCGCTGCCGCCCTGATCCTCGCTCCGCAAGCTGTCGCGATCTACCCGGTGACCACCTATGCCTTCCCGATCATCGCCGTGGCCACCATCCTTGACACCCTCGGAACCGCCGCAGAGCGTCACAGGACACCGCTGAAGCTCCTCGCATGGGTCTGCCTGTGCGCTGCCGCCCTCACAGCCCTGACGCCCCTCAGAGCGCCGCTCAATGACATACTGGCGACTGTCCAGGCATGGACGGGCGCTGGCTGGCCCCTCCCCCGTGCCATTTGGGAAGGACTCAAGGGGCTGGCGCGGTATTCTGATCCGCAGAAACAGGCCATGGCGATCTCCTTCGCGCTCGGGGCCTTCGGCGTGGCTGTCGCTGTCAGCACCCCGCTGGTGGCGATCTTCAATCCGCGCATTGGCCGCAACCGCAAATCCCGCACCGGCCCATGGCAAGCGGGATGGATGGACCCGCGCGACATTGCCCAGCTTGTGCGCAACAAAACCGGTCTTCCCCTCGCCCTGCACAAGGGCAAGCTCCTGCGCTACGTCAAGAACGATGCGAAGGGCTGGCGCGGTGGGCATCACCTCGTCGTCTCCGGCACACGCGGCGGCAAGGGCGTCAGCGCCGTGATCCCGGCGATCCTCGACCACCAGGGGCCGGTCGTCGTCCTGGACATCAAGGGTGAGAATTTCGCGGTCACGCGGCGGCACCGCGAAGAGCTCGGGCGCAAGGTGGCGGTCCTCAACCCCTTCGGCCTCGTCGAGGACGGACAGGACCAGTTCAACCCGCTTGACTACATCCGGCCCCATGAGCTGGCGCGCGACGTGGCCCTCGTTGCAGACGGCCTGGTCAAACCGGAACAAGGCGACGGCGCGCATTTTTCGGAAATGGCGCGCCAACTGGTCGCAGCGGCGATCGAAGTGGTCGTGACGCAGGAAGAACCAAACCGGCGCAACCTGATCGCCGTCGCCGACCTGCTTCTGTCCGCAAGCCTGGACGGGACGCTTGAAGCCTGGTCAGAAAACAAGGACCTCGTTGGCCACCGCCCTGCCCAAACCGCCGCCACGATCCTGCGCGCGGGTGACCGTGAACGTGGGTCGATCCAGACGGCAGTCTCAAAGGCTTTCGAATGGATGCAATCCGACAACATGCGGCACTTCCTGGCCGGGTCCAGCTTCCGCATGGATGATCTTCTCGACGATCAAGTCGATCTCTTCATCGCGGTGCCGCTCGACCAGGTGGACAAGCAAGCGATCTTCATGCGCCTGTTTATCAATCTCGTCCTGGGCACGGTCGTGCGCCAAGATGGACGGCGTAAGGTCAAGGCCCCGATCCTGCTGGTTCTTGATGAATTCGTGCGGATGGGCCGCATGGAGCAGATCATGAACATTGCCAACGTCGCCGCAGGGGCCGGTGTCGAAGCGCTGTTTGTCACCCAGGACACGGGCCAGGTCGAAAAGGCCTATGGGCCAAACGATGCCCGGTCGATCTTTGGCTCTTGCATCACCAAGCGCGTCTTCAACCTCAACGATATCGAAACCGCTGAATGGGCTGCGCGCCACCTCGGGGAAAGCACTGTCTATTCTCAGCAAATTCGAGAGGGCAAAGCCCCGAACGAGGGCCGGGATTTTTCCTATTCAGAGCAACGTCAAAAGCTCATGACGGCTGAACAGATCACTGGCATGAAGGCAGACGATCTGCTGCTGTTGGTAGGCAACCGTAACCCGCTCAAGGCGAAGCAGAATGTGTATTTCAAGAGCAAGACTTACCGTGGACGGTTTGATCAGAATCCGCTGAATTGAGGTGACTTTAAAAGTTATCCACAGGCTTACAGTGTTAAATATGTGTTAAATATGGTGTTAAGAGAAAAAAATGACGTTTAATGTACTGATTTTAATTGATTATTTTTGCATAGCTGTGTGTGAAAGTACGAAAGAGTGTGTGTGAAAGTACGAAAGAACGTGGGTAAAAATACGAAAGTCTTCGCCTGTGTGTGAAAGTACGAATCTCCGTGACTTTCTCCTAATCGAGTCCTACTGTGTGTGAAAGTACGAAAGGATTTCGCTTTGTCTGATGAGAGCGCGATCAACCGCTCCCCCCTCCTGCCCGACAGGTACCCGCAAGGCGATTTCTTCGTCTGCGATATTTTTGATGCTGTTCCGAAAGCCGATATGGCCTCGATGGAACATCCGATATTTTCTCTTTCGACCAAGCCAGATACGCGCGTTCGTGAGTACGAGCACAACGGCATCAAGATCGCGATCAAGCCTTCCGTAGACGGGCTAGCGACGGTCCATGACAGGGACATTCTCATTTACTGCATCAGCCAGCTCATGACAGCTATCAATGAAGGCAGGCAGGTGTCGCAAGCGGTTCGCTTTCGTGCGTTCGACATGCTTGTAGCAACCAACCGGAATACTGCGGGTTCGGGGTATGCTCAGCTCAAAGCGGCTCTGGAGCGGCTGGCTGGTACGCGGATCAGCACCAATATCGTAACGGGCGGCCAAGAAGTGTTTCGGACATTCGGACTGATCGAAAGCGCCGAGGTTGTCCGTGAAACGCGTGATGGGCGAATGCAGGAAGTTGAGGTTAAGCTGTCGGACTGGGTGTTCAATGCTATCCGGTCAAAAGAAGTCCTTACCCTTCACCGCGATTATTTCCGTCTTCGCAAACCTCTCGAACGGCGCATCTATGAGATTGCCCGCAAGCATTGTGGCGCACAAAAGGAATGGCGGATTAGCCTATCACTTCTTCAGAAAAAGTGTGGATCGAACTCAACGCTGCGGGAATTCCGGCGGCTGGTCATGAACATCATCCGTGAAGACCAGTCACACGACCACATGCCCGATTATTCTATCGAAATGGATGAGCAAGAGGACATGATCCTTTTCACGAACCGGCAGAACGTCAAAGTAGTCCTACCACAAGCTGTGGCACCGCAGCTTGATCCGGATGTCTACGAGACCGCGCGCATGCTCGCGCCCGGTCATGATGTTCACTACCTTGAACGGGAATGGCGGCAGTGGCTGCCCGAAACACCGCGTAATCCTGAAGCGGCGTTTCTGGGCTTCTGCCGGAAGTGGATGCTGAACAGAAAAAATACCGGATAATTTTAAATACCGAATTTGTTTTTATATAGCGTCCAGGCCTCCTCGATGATGACCCCTTGCTGAACGCCCCTGCGCCGGGCCTCATTGGCAATTTCTTCTGAAATTCCGGGCATTACCTTGGCATGCACCTGTCCGGTACGGGGGCTTGGCTTGCGCCCACGTTTTTTTTGCGGCTCACGGGCTACAAAGCCAAGCTCTTCCCCTGCCCTGTCAGTCTTCTCAACAGCCTGCGCGCTCCTGTCCTTTTCGCGTGTCTTCAGACGGCCTAGGTCGATGTTGAAAGGCTTGTCAGTCATCCTCACACCTCCCCGGCAAGTCGTTGATAGACAGCTTGCGCAAACTGCGCTGCGTTCTCGATAGCACCACCCATATTGCCTTGCGCGGGCATGGTATGCAGGTCGCCTCCGAACTCAAAAAGCGCTGAGAAGGCTGCACGCTCCATCAGCGGGGGATTGATCAGATCCACACCTTGTTCTGCCAGAGACCCTGCGATGCCACTATGCTGCTTGGACTTGATGGCCTTCGTCATGGTAAAAACGACAGCATGTGGAATCTTCCGGTCGAGTGCCTCTTCCTCTTCTGAGATGAGTTGAAGGGCGCGGACACCGATTGTTGCATCAAGAGTGGTCGCACGCATGGGCGTAATGACAAGATCAGCCTGCGAGATCGCACGAGAGACAAGGCGGGAGGCTACGCCCTCCAGATCGACTATCACGATCTGGCCGTCCGTATCGTGTAGCTTGATGGTTTTCACGATGTCAGATTCGCTGATGCTCGACAGAACACTGATCCGGTCGGGCAGGGGTCCCCGGTCTGCCCATAAAGTCAGAGACTGGTTAGGGTCACAGTCAAGCATGACAACGTTTGCGCCCGCATGGGCAAGCTCTGTTCCCAGAAGGACCGCCGTAGTGGACTTCCCGGCCCCACCCTTTGGGGATGCTATAACGACAGTAGGCATGGTCCGCTCCTTGAAATTATCTGGTATTTAAAATAACCGGATAAAATAAAAAATCCGATAATTCAATCAAAAACTGGTCTACCAAGAGGCAGCGGGGGTAGGGCGGTCGGGCTGCTCATAGTTCACGGCTTGGATTACGCACCAGACGATGCTATGATTACAGGTGATTACAATGGAGTACATCATGCCGCAACGCGCCGCATCTGAACCCATCACCATCCGCACGGCTAAGGTGGCCGAGATCGATGCTTTGGCGGGTGCAATGGACCGTTCCCGTAACTACATCGTCAATCAGGCGATTGAGCAGTATCTTGAAGCCAATACTTGGCAGATGGATCGGATCAGAGAAGGCATCGCTGCCGCTCGCGACGGCCAGGTCGCGCCTGCGGATCAGGTCTTTTCAGAGATAGCTGCTAAGCACGGCTGGTCACGTTGAAGCAATTGGTCATTGCGGAACCTGCTGCCCGAGATCTCGAAGGGATCGTGGATTACATCGCTTTGGATAATCCGGTTGCAGCTGAAAAAGTGTACTGGGGAATTGTAAGTGCGGCAGAAAAGCTGCCTGGATTTCCAGCCTTGGGTCGCCCCGGGCGCCACCCTGAAACGCGAGAACTCAGCATCGCAGATTTGCCCTACCTGATCGTCTACGAGGTCGGCTCTGAGGCGGTGACAATCTTAGCGGTATTTCACACCTCCCGCGATCTTGTGAAGGCGCTGCATGACAGGATGCAGACGGACTGACGAGAATTGTTCGAGCCCTGATGCGAGCTATTGGCTCAAAGCTCACATTAACTTTTGCCAGTTTCGTACGGATTGCGACTGTCAAAGCCTACAGCTTTTCACCAGTCTTGGTCTCATACCATTCGCGTATGCACATGCTCAGAAGTCCAATGAGCGGCGCTTCAAATAAGGGGGTGACCTCTCCATCTGGCGTAAACGAAACATTGTCGTATTGGTCCGTAGCCCATACCCCAACAATCTCTCCATCACGGGTTGTGACTGTTCCATCGTCGCAGAGATTGATTGGATAAACTAAATGTCCATCGGATGGGACACCGTAGCGTTGCCAAGCCTCTCGAAGTTCATCTCCCGTTAACTGTGCTGGAGGCTCAAGCGATTGTAGATCGGGTCTAGGCTCGCGCTTTACTGTCTTTCGTCGTTGCGTCCCTTGCCTCCAAGGTGGCGCTGGATCTGCCGCTGCGCACTCGATCTGGCGGCAAAGGTTGGCCTCGTCGAAAGCGCCACCGGCACTAAGGGGTCTGATGCCGGAGGGGGCAGAATAGTACGCTAAGGGCTGATTTTGGCTCCTGTGCGTTGCAAAGTTCTGTAGATCGTTGGCCTCGAGACAGCGAACAGTTGTGCCAGATCGCTTATGGAGTAGTCACCGGTGGCATGCATCCGGGTGAGCTCTTTTTGTTGTTTTTCAGAAAGTTTCGGCTGCTTTCCACGGAGTTTGCCCTTTGCCCGTGCGATAGCCATGCCCTCCTTGGTCCGTAACCGGATGAGATCGGCCTCAAACTCAGCGAAGGTGGCCAGAATGTTGAAGAACATTTTACCCATGGGGTCTGTCGGGTCGTAGATGGACATCCCCAACGCGAGCTTGACGCCTTTTTTCTCCAACTGATCTGCGATCGCGCGTGCATCGGGGACGGACCGGGCAAGGCGATCCAATTTTGGCACGACCAGCACGTCACCTTCCCGCACGGCAGCCAATGCCTGGTCAAGACCGGGGCGGGCGCGGTTGGTGCCCGTCAGCCCATGGTCAGTATAGATGAGATCCTCTGATACGCCCAAGGCGCATAGGGCCTGCCGTTGTGCGGTCAGGTCCTGTTTGTCGGTCGAGCAGCGGGCATAGCCAATTTTGGTCACAGTCATGGCTTGAGCGTACGATTAAGGGGCGGCATGTGCGAATCAAATCGTACCACCTATACGAGATATTCTGAGGTGTGGTTTCTCTGACCCTGCCAACCTTTGCAACACATGTCCGGTGAAGGAACCTCTTACGGACATCCGCCCTGATCTTGGAAGGAATCTCATGCCTCGCCGGAAAATGCTCACTGACCGCCAGCGGGCAGCGCTGCTTGATCTGCCAACCGAAGAAACGGCGATGCTGCGGCATTACACGCTGGCAGATGATGATCTGGAAATTATTCGCGCCCGTCGCCGCCCCCATAATCGTTTCGGCTTCGCTCTTCAGCTTTGCGCATTACGATACCCTGGTCGGTTGCTGGCGCCAGGAGAGGTTATCTCTGCGGCATTGTCGCGCTTTTTGGCTGCGCAACTCGGACTAAAGCCTGATGATCTGGTGGAATATGCGACACGGGAAGAAACGCGCCGCGAACACTTGGCCGCTCTGCGTGAGTTTTACGGATACAAGATGTTCACTGGCCGGGGCGCGCGCGATCTGAAGATCTGGCTTGAGAGCGAAGCCGAAACTGCCCGATCGAACGAGGACTTGGCGCGGCGTTTCGTGGAGCAATGCCGGGCATCCCAGACCATTCTACCGGGGATCACGGTCATCGAACGCCTCTGCGCGGACGCACTTGTTGCTGCCGAACGACGGATCGACGCTCGGATTGCCGACCGGCTGGATGATGGGATGCGCAGCCGACTTGACGCCTTGTTGACGGAGACGGCGGACGGCTCTGTCACCCGCTTTGTCTGGCTGCGCCAGTTTGAAGTGGGTCAGAACTCTGCCGACATGAACCGCCTGCTTGATCGGCTGGAATTCTTGCAGGGCATGCCCGTGGAAAGATCTATCCTTGCCGGTGTGCCACCCCACCGTATCGCGCGCCTCCGACGGCAAGGGGATCGGTATTTTGCCGGTGATCTACGGGATATTTCAGGCGATCGTCGCCTTGCCATCCTCGCGGTCTGCGCTTTGGAATGGTGCAGTGCCATTGCAGACGCAGTGGTCGAGACCCATGACCGGATTGTGGGGAAGACGTGGCGCGAGGCGAAACGTGCATGCGATGCTCAGGCGGATGATGCCAAGGCTGCTTTGAAAGACACCTTGCAGGGCTTCTCTAATTTTGGATCAGCGCTTTTGGAGGCACATGAAGATCAAGCGTCCCTCATCGATGCCGTTCAAAACGCAGGCGGCTGGTTGTCGCTCAGGGGACTTGTCGCTACCGCTGCCCAACTCACCGACACATTGGCTGCCGATCCGCTGGCACATGTTGTTCACGGGTATCATCGCTTCCGACGTTATGCACCGCGCATGCTGCGAGCGCTTGATATTCATGCCGCCCCGGTCGCCGAACCGTTGTTGGCAGCTGTCAGCATCGTCGCGGGAACGGAAACCACCGGCGACCGCCCGCTGACCTTTCTGCGCCGCGCCTCGAAATGGCATCGGCACTTGAACAACGACGACGGGCACCGCCTCTGGGAGGTCGCTGTCTTGTGCCACTTGCGCGATGCATTCAGAGCAGGTGACATCTGGCTTGCCCATTCCCGCAGATATGGCGACCTCAAGGACGCGCTGGTTCCGGCCGAAGTTGCCAGGGCCACGCCAAGACTGGCCATGCCCTATGAGCCGGAAATTTGGCTGGCAGATCGCAAATCTCGTTTGGCTGACGGCTTGCAGCGACTGGCCCGCGCCGCCAGGGCCGGTGCCATTCCGGGAGGTTCAATCGCAGACGGCGTGCTCAAGATCGACCGTCTGACGGCCGCTGTCCCCGAAGAGGCCGATGCCCTGGTGCTCGATCTTTACAACCGCCTGCCGGAGATCAGGATCACAGACCTCCTGCTCGAAGTGGATGACGAAATCGGTTTTACCGAAGCCTTCACCCATCTGCGCACCGGCGTTCCATGCAAAGACAGGGTCGGCATGTTGAACGTGTTGCTGGCTGAAGGGCTGAACCTTGGCCTCAGCAAGATGGCTGGGGCCACGAACACCCATGATTATTTCCAGCTCTCGCGCTTGTCGCGGTGGCATGTCGAAAGCGAGGCGATGGCGCGCGCCTTGGCCATGGTGATCGAAGGTCAATCTGCCTTGCCGATGGCCCGGTTCTGGGGCGCAGGGCAGACCGCTTCGAGCGACGGGCAATTCTTCCCGACCACGCGCCAGGGCGAGGCGATGAACCTGATCAACGCCAAATACGGCAATGAACCCGGTCTGAAAGCCTATACCCATGTCTCCGACCAGTTCGGCCCTTTCGCCACCCAGACCATCCCGGCCACGGTGAACGAGGCCCCTTACATCCTGGACGGCCTGTTGATGACAGACGCAGGCCAGAAAATCCGTGAACAGTATGCCGACACCGGCGGCTTTACCGACCACGTATTCGCCGTCACTGCCCTTCTGGGCTTTCAGTTCATCCCCCGCATCCGGGATCTGCCATCCAAGCGCCTCTACCTCTTCGATCCAGCATCCTGCCCGAAAGAACTGAAAGGTTTGATCGGCGGCAAGGTCAGGGAACACGTTATCAGCTCAAATTGGCCAGATATCCTGCGCAGCACGGCCACAATGGTGGCGGGCGCGATGCCCCCAAGCCAACTCTTGCGGAAATTCGCTGCATATCCCCGGCAGCATGAGTTGGCCGTCGCGCTACGTGAAATCGGACGGGTTGAACGGTCACTGTTCATCATCGACTGGCTGCAGGACGTCGACATGCAACGTCGCGCGCAAATAGGTCTGAACAAGGGCGAAGCACATCACGCCCTCAAGAATGCCCTGCGCATTGGCCGCCAAGGTGAAATTCGCGACCGAACAACTGAAGGACAACATTTCAGGATGGCCGGGCTGAACCTGCTCACAGCCATCATCATCTACTGGAACACCAAGCACCTCGGTCAGGCTGTCGCCAGCCGCCGCCGCGATGGATTGAATTGCTTACCAGACCTTCTGGCGCATATCTCACCCCTCGGATGGGCCCACATCCTGCTCACTGGCGAATACAGATGGCCCAAAAGGTGATCAAACCGCCTTAGCGTACTATTCTGCCCCCTCCGGCACCAGACCCGATCTTCTTGTTCAACCAGTTTGGCATGCTGGAGCGCTGCGCCCTGCGTAACGGCAATGTCCACAGCGCCGATGGCTGGCGGGATGTCCTTGATCCCGTCATTGCCCGATATGCTGGCCTCCATCTCCTCGGACCGATAGGCCGGATCTGGGGCGGCGGGCAGAGCGCTTCGAGCGACGGCCAGTTCTTCCCGACAACGCGTCAGGGCGAGGCGATGAACCTGATCAACGCCAAGTACGGCCATGAACCCGGGCTGAAGGCCTATACCCACGTCTCCGACCAGTTCGGACCCTTCGCCACACAGACCATCCCGGCCACCGTGACCGCGCGCCAGTGCGCGGCGCTGTTCGATCTTGATCGGCAGCAAGATCCGCGAAGGCGTCATCGTCCAGAACTGGCCGGGCGTCCTGCGTGCCGTGGCCACCATGGCGACGGGCGTCCTGCCGCCCAGTCAGTTGCTCAAGAAGTTCGCCGCCTACCGGAATCTACCCCTACGATGGCAGCGTCGTCACGGCAATTTTTCGAGGTGCCCATAGGTAACATAAAGTTGCTCAATGGGTAATATTTACTCGTTTGTCAGCTGCAAGAAGTAGTGGAAGATCGGACGAGGGCCATTTGAGACTGATGCTGTAATCGCCGAGCTGATTGGAAGTTGTATGGGAGAACACCTTTTAGACCAGTCCTATAGACCTACCATTCGATCAGATGGTCTAAGTTGGAGTGCAAAATATGCTTGAGAAAAACAAACTGTTGTTGAAGCAACCTCAATTGGAAATTTGTAAAATATGAGCTATTCAGACGTTCAGCTTTTTATTGGCGGCAAGTGGGGTCCGGGCGGCGAAGGTTTGGCCATGGATGTTTTGAATCCCGCTACCGAACAAATGATAGGTAAAGTAGCTGTCGCAACTAAAAGTGATTTGGATGCCGCTCTGGAATCCGCGCAGCTTGGGTTTGAGGAGTGGGGGGCTATGTCAGCTTATACCCGCTCGAATATATTGCGAAATGCCGCGATTATTCTGCGTGAACGCGCTGACATGATCGCCGGGATATTAACGCTAGAGCAAGGGAAACCATTGGCGCAGGCCAAGGCCGAAGTTCTAGCCGGTGCCGAATTCATAGAATGGAGCGCTGAAGAGGCGCGCCGGACATACGGGTTAGTTATTCCTGCGCGCAATGCCGAAGTGCTTCAGCTCACGTTACGCGAGCCAGTCGGGCCAGTAGCGGCATTTGCGCCGTGGAATTTTCCCATCAATCAATGTGTGCGCAAGCTGGCAGCGGGTTTGGCGGCGGGTTGTTCCTTTGTGCTGAAGGGGCCGGAAGATACGCCCGGCTCACCTGCTGAACTTGTGCGTGCCTTTGTTGACGCAGGCGTGCCGGGGAATACAATCAATTTGGTTTATGGCGATCCACCAATGATTTCTGGCCATCTGATACCGCATCGTGTGATCCGTAAAATCAGCTTTACAGGATCGACACAGGTCGGGCGGCAAATTGGGGCTATGGCTGCAAGCCATATGAAACGCATGACGCTGGAGCTCGGAGGCCACGCACCCGTTATTGTTGCTGAAGATGCCGATATCGAGGCTGCTGTGAAATTTATGGTGCTTCAAAAGTTCCGGAACGGCGGACAGGTCTGCACGTCGCCTACGCGCTTCCTGGTTCAACAGAAGGTCTTCGATCGTTTTGTTGAAAAGTTTGTCAAACAATGCGCAGAGTTGGTCGTTGGCGATGGGCTTGATCCCGCAACAGAAATGGGGCCGCTTATCAATCGCAAGCGGGTCGATTCAGTTTCCGAGTTGGTGGATGAGGCAGTGTCACTAGGCGCCAAGCTTTGCACAGGTGGAAATCGTATCGCCAACAAAGGGTTCTTCTATGCACCAACAGTTCTCACAAATGTCCCGATTGCTGCGCGTATTATGAATGAAGAACCGTTTGGTCCAGTTGCTTTGATCAATCCATTCAACACTCTGGATGAAGCGCTGGAGGAAGCAAACCGTCTTGAATTCGGGCTAGCATCGTATGCTTTCGCCGGAAGTGCCGCGACAGTTGCAAAGCTGGGCAAGGGGATTGCGGCCGGTATGGTGAGCATCAATCATCTAGGATTGGCTTTGCCCGAGGTTCCCTTTGGTGGGATCGGAGATTCCGGAGTGGGTACAGAAGGCGGAGCGGAGGCCGTCGCCCAGTTTTTGGCAACAAAATTTGTCACTCAACAAACGATCGGAGGATAGGATCTGACGCGTTGTGCGTCATATCAAAATAAGACTAAAATCAAACAGGGAGAGAAAAATGAAAACCAAGTTGAAATCATTAGCGCTGTCAGCCTTTGCAGCTGCGTTGACTTTTGGCCCCTTACAGGCGTCAGCAGCCGATGTTGAATGGCGCATGCAGACTTACGCGAGCACGGGGATGTCAGAATACAACTCGCTCGTCGTAAACTTCGCCAATCGGGTCGAGAAAGCCTCTGCTGGGCGTATGAAAATCCAGGTCTTTCCAGCAGGGCAAGTGGTTGCTTCGCCAGAAGTAACAGAGGCTGTGCGCGCTGGTGCGCTAGATCTCGGCAGCACTTTCTTACTCCATTACGCTGGTAAGGAACCTGCCTTGCAGGGGATTAACGAATGGCCCGCAGGTCTCTATGATCAGCAAGCCTTAGAATGGTTCTATTCCGGCGGCGGTAAAGAATTGCTTCGGCCAGTTGGTGAGCGGAACAACTTTTACTACCTAGGCGTTACGACACTGCTTGGCGAAAACATCTGGTCCAACAAGAAGATTGAGTCTCTTGAAGATTTTAAAGGTCTCAAAATTCGCACTGCAGGTTTGACCGCTGAATCCCTTTCCAAATTTGGCGCTTCTCCGGTTAGCATGGCATCTGAAGACATCTATACCGGCATGCAACGCGGAACGATTGATGCGTTCGAATTTGTATCCACACCAGTTCATTACGGCTTTGGTTGGCATGAAGTTACCAAATATGTCATTAACCCAAAATTCACGATGGGCGGGTCTTCGGATTGGATTGTGAACCTGGATTCATGGAACGCATTGCCTGACGACCTGAAAGAGATTGTGGACAACTCTTTGCGGGCCGCAAGCGATGATTTCTTTGTGCAGTCACGTCTTGAAGAGGGCGAGATTGTGAAGAAGCTGGAGGAAGCGGGAGTTGAGTTTCTTACGTGGCCAGAGGGCGATATCGAAAAATTCGAGAAAGCCCGTTATGAAGTCGTTCGCGAAAAGTATTCGCCCACCTCAGAGGACTTTCGTGTGATCCAGCAGTCGCGCATGGATTTTTTGACCAAGCTTGGCTACGCTGTCGAAGCGCCCTGAAGCCTGAATATTATTGTCTGAACTAAGAAAAAGGGCCCGGGCAGTAATGCCCGTTCCCAACAATAAAAAAAAGGGAGGCGGGAGCGTGCAGAAATTACTTTCATTAGTGGATGGAACATCAAAATACCTGTCGTATTTGGCGGCACTTGCGCTGATCGCGGGGATGATAGCCGCATGTTACGAAGTTTTTGCGCGTTATGTACTGTCCCAACCTACGATATGGACGGGAGAACTTGTGCAGATCTTGTTCGGCTCCATTTTTCTACTATGTGCGGCTGACAACCTGCGCACGGGTGGACATGTTGCCATCGACTTTATCAACAGCCTTTTATCGCGCCGGATGAATTTGATCCTTGCCGGAACTGTTAGTCTGGTTATCTGCATATACTCGGCTATCTTTCTTAAAGTTATTTGGAAGCGTGCCACTGACTCCGTTTTGATGTTGGAGACTTCGAACACGCCCTGGGATCCACCTGTATGGCCTTTGTCGTTTCTCTTGATCGTGGCGGTCGGAACGATGTTCTTGCAGGCGTTAGCGTCGTTTATCCGAACCACACAGGGTAACGATCCCTCTCTGCCACAAAAATAACTCTTATTAACTAAAAAGAGAAAACCAATTATGGACCCTGCGCTCCTTACCGTTCTGCTTTTCCTATCGATAATCATCGTGTTGTTTTTCAGCGTGCCAATTGCCTTTGGAGTTGGCATTGTCTCACTGGCTTTCGGCTATTTTGTCTGGGGTCCTGCTTCGATCTTTATTCTGGGCAGTCAAGTTTACTCGGGGATGCAGAATACCTCTTTGGTTTCATTGCCGTTCTTTATGTTCATGGCATCGATACTTGTTCGAAGTGGTATTGCCGACGACCTTTATAGCGCAATGTATTTGATAGTCGGCAAAGTCCGAGGCGGGTTGGCAATCGGGACAATTTTCGTCTGCGCTGGAATCGGCTGCATGTCAGGCGTCAGCGCGGTTGGTGTGATTACTTCAACCAAGATAGCTTTGCCTGCGATGTTAAGCCGGAACTATGATGAGAAAATCGCGCTGGGTGTCATTATGGCTGGTGGGGCACTTGGCCAGCTTTTTCCTCCAAGCATTCTTGCAATCGTCTTTAGCGGGTTATCAGGCGTTTCAGTGGGTAAAATGTTTGCGGTAGGCTTATCGACCGGTGCCGTGATGGTATTCTTTCTCGTTGCCTATATAGTCGTTCGCTGCTGGTTGGATAAAAATCTGTGCCCTGCGGCTGATGACAGTATGATGGGACATATCGAACCAAAAGAACGTGTGCGTATCTATTTGCGGACTGTGCCATCCGTTTTGGTCGTTTTTGCAGTTTTGGGATCCTTGTTCGCAGGCATTGCCACACCGACAGAAGCGGCTGCGATCGGGGCCGCAGCAAGTATGATCATCGCATTGATTTTGGGCACCATCGATCTGAAGCGTATTTTTGAAGCGGCGGTCGAGGCCGCCAAGCAAACGACAATGGTGTTGTGGATTGCCCTCAATTCATTGCTTCTGGTCTCTGTTTATTCAGGTATTGGTGGTGATGAGGTTGTGCGTGCCTTGATAGATAGCTTGGGAGTTTCACCGGGGGTCGTGATTGGGGTTATGCTTGCCACAATCTTTGTATTGGGATTTTTCGTCGACCCTATCGGTATTCTGTTTTTGGTCATGCCGGTGTTTTTGCCCGTACTGACTGCGCTTGATGTTAATCTGGTTTGGATCGGTGCCCTCGTCATTCTGGTTTTGGAAACCGCGTATCTGACGCCACCATTCGGATATAACATATTTTTCCTGAAGTCAGTGGCACCGCCGTCCATTAGTTTGCGAACAATTTACGCCGCAGCGCCGGCTTTCGTTTTGATGCAACTGGTGACCGTCGCGGCGTGTTTTACGATGCCTGGAATTGTTCTTTGGATCATTAACTAGGAGACAACGAATGAAAGAAAGTGCAATTTACGATTATATAATCGTCGGCGCGGGCTCTTCCGGATGCGCTTTGGCGGAACGCCTAAGTCGAGATGCGACAGCACGTGTGGCGCTGATCGAAGCGGGAAAGAGTGATAAATCCTTGCTCATCAGGATGCCTGCCGGGGTACGACTGCTCTATAATGGCGCGGCCTATAACTGGAAATTCTCGACCACGGCCCAGCCTGAGCTTGAGGCACGCAAAATTTATATACCGCGTGGCAAGGTGATCGGAGGATCGTCTTCCATCAATTCTATGATTGCTATCAAGGGTGCCCGTAGCGATTACGAAAAATGGGCGGCTGTTTCCTCTCCTGAGTGGGGGCCCGAAAACATGTATCGGGTTTTGCGTGAAATCGAAGATTGTAGCGCTCTACCCCTAGTGAGCCGTAACGGGCGCGGACAGGATGGGCCAATAAAGCTATCGCGGCGATTGACCGGCCATACCTTGTCCGAGGCCTATATTGAGGCTTGTGAGCAAGCGGGCATTGGGCAAAACGATGAAGGGTTCAACGGCGAAAATCAGGCGGGTGCTGGTTACTTTGATGTGAACATCGCGTATGGCAAACGCCATGGCGCGTCAATGTTCCTTAAGAAAGCGAGTGGTCGGAGCAACTTGACCGTTCTGTCCGGATTGCCAGTACGGCGGGTCCACCTAGAGAATGGTGCAGCTTGTGGTGTTGTAGTTAAAAAAGGCTCTGATGAAGTACTGCTCCGTGCCGATAGCGAAGTAATCTTAAGCGCGGGGTCAATTGGCACACCGCAGCTTTTGATGTTGTCCGGAATTGGGCCTTCGACGCATTTGCGCGAAACGGGGATAACCCCCATCATTGATGCTCCTGAGGTTGGTCAGAACCTGCGTGACCATCTGGATTGTTCAATACGTTGGGCGACGCAGGGCGTTGACACTTATACCAAATATTTTCGACCCTACGAGGGCCTTTGCCACAGCGCCCTAGCCGGCGCGCAATATCTTCTCAAAGGTACGGGAAGTGCTGCGACACAAGGGATTGAGGCGGGTGCCTTTTGGGGGACCGATCGTCCTGACCAAGCTGAATTTCAAACTCATCTTGTCTTGGCGTTAAAGTGGCCGCCGAAAGGAGAACAACATCCAAAGAACGGTTTTGCTTTGCGTGTTTGCCAGCTCAACCCACAAAGTGTTGGCGAAATCAGGCTAGCCTCCGCCGATCCGAATGATGCTCCGTTTATCGATCCGCGGTTTTTGTCCCATTCGAAGGATCTTGATATGCTGGCTGATGGCGTTACCCGTATGGTGGATGTCGTCGAAAGTGGAGCCATGCGGACATATCTAGATAAGGCGATTGATAAAGATGCATTAAGCACCGATCCCGAGGTGGTGCGTCGCTGGATCAGAAAAACCGCGGAAACCGTCTATCACCCCGTTGGCACATGTCGCATGGGTAACGATGATAGCTCTGTGGTTGATAGCGCCCTGCGGGTACGCGGCGTAGAAAACCTGCGTGTCGCGGATGCGTCGATCATGCCAACAATCCTGAGCGGAAATACCAATCTGAGCTGCATGGCTATTGGTTTGATTGCTGGCGAGACAATTCAGGCCAGTAGTTAACAGGAAGCTCCCCGGATTTTGACCGCTTACAACAGGTAGGGCACTCTAAATCTCCTGTTGTAGCCAAGACATGAAGGTAGGGAATAACGGATGGGTTTCAGTCGCTTTCGGTCGGATTACCGAAAAGGGGCAAACGATTGCTTTGTTATCACTGAATGCATGGGCAAGGCGGTTTGACGAGAATTCACGGTCCAGAAGGGCTTCGATTCCGATAGCTATTCCAAGCCCGCTCATGGCTGCTTCGTACATCATCGACGCGTTTTCAAACCATTGACCACGCTTTGTATCAACATGAATGCCATTTGCATTTGACCATCTTTCCCAATCTTTGGGCCGGGTTTCGCAATGTAAAAGTGCATTTTGCCAATCGGCAACATCGCTGATCAACGTATTAGGCGGGAGATAATCCGGCCGACATACCGGAACCAAATTCGTCTCAAACAACCGCGACGAAATATATCTTTGATCCTCTAAACTATCTGAAAGTATTGCAAGGTCGATGCCCTTCTGTTCGAAATGAATCTCATGACTAAGAGTGGTGACAATCCGAAGTTGCGCGTCTGGATGAGATTGCAAATACCGTGACCAGCGGGGGACTAGCCAGCTAACGATGAAGCTGGGGTAGGCGCATATAACAAGGGGTCGATCGGCATTTTTTCCGACAAGATTATGTGTGGCCAAACTAATTTTATCAAAGACGTCGGCTAGACTATCAGCGTAAATCCGTCCTTCGCGGGTTAAGGATATCTGTCGGTGCATCCGGCGAAAAAGGCTGCACCCCAAATAATCCTCAAGCGATTTAATCGAACGACTCACCGCTGCGGGCGTCACACTCAGCTCATTAGCAGCGCTGACAAAACTTCCTGTTTGCGCTGCCATGACGAAAGTACGCAGTGCATTTAGTGGTGGTAATTTAGGATCCATCGACGCAACCTAAGGTAAGAAAAACTCAACCAAAGACTAAGAATAACTTAGTTGTAAGTCAATAAATTAAGTGAAATAGTAAATTCAGTACAGCATTAATTGACGAATTATATGTCAAAAAATCCTTAAGGGGACAGCTATGACCGAGAGACGTAGAAAATTCTATGCTTGGGGCTTTGAGGATCAAAGCGCCACACCCGAAGAGATGAAGCCGGTTCTGGATACTTGGCACCGTACCTTCGCGGTTGATGAATTCGACGTAAAGGCCGCACCAACGCTTGATACCATCGATATGCCAGAGAGCAGAATTGCCAATTTTCCAGAGGCAATCAAAGATATTTGCCGCACAGATCGGTATGAGCGTGCGTTGCATAGCTACGGTCGGTCATTTCTTGACAGCGCCAAGATGTTTCGCGGTGATTTCCGCAATGCCCCAGATGTGGTTGCTTATCCGCGTAATGAAGAGGATGTACGCGCGCTTATCGATTGGGCGGGTGACATTGGTGCGGCGGTTATTCCTTTTGGCGGCGGATCGAGTGTCGTCGGCGGTGTGAATCCTGAAATCAACGGAACCTATGCCGGTGTGGTGACCATCGACATGTGGTACTTGAACAAGATTTTGGAATTCGACCCAGTGTCGCGTTCTGCGCGTGTGCAGGCGGGGGTGTATGGACCCGACCTAGAAACACAGCTAAAAACCCATAACGCCACTTTGCGTCACTATCCCCAAAGCTTTGAGCTTTCGACTCTGGGCGGCTGGATCGCAACCAGGGCTGCCGGTCACTATGCGACACACGGCACCTACATCGACGATTATGTCGAAAATATCCGCATGGTTTCGCCAAGCGGCATCAGCGAAAGCCGCCGTTTGCCCGCCTCTGGCGCTGGTCCGTCACCCGACCGTTATGTGATGGGCACAGAAGGATCCGTTGGAATCATCACCGAAGCTTGGATCAGAGTCTTGTCCCGTATCAAGCACAAGGCAAGCAAGACAGTTACCTTCGCTGAATACGATCAGGGCGTCGAAGCTGTCCGTGCGATCTCACAATCTGGACTTTACCCAGCGAACTGCCGCCTCATCGATGCGCTTGAAGCTAAATTGACCGGAGCTTTCGATGGTAGCCGTCCCATCCTAGTCTTGGGATATGAAAGCTCACATTACCCGGTGGATCAGCTGATGGACTTAACTGTTGATCTGTGCCGAGAATTTGGGGGAACTCCAGTGGATGAGACAGAACAGGGACGCAACAGCGTGGCTGGTCAATGGCGCAATGCCTTCATTCGCGGCCCATATTATCGTGAGCATATGACTTCGCGCGGAATATGTCGTGAGACCTTTGAAACGGCTGTGTGCTGGAACAATTTCAAAGAACTGCACAGCTCGGTCATCGAGACAGTGAATGCAGCGATCAAGCGGGTGACCGGTCGGGCGGGCACCGTCACTTGTCGCTTTACCCACGTCTATCCCAATGGCCCCGCGCCGTACTTCACGTTCCATTGCCTTCCAGACCGTGAGCGAATGGGCGAGCAGTGTATGGAAATTAAAATCGCCGCCTATGATGCTGTGATGAAGGCAGGGGGCACGATCACCCACCACCATGCCGTTGGCAGACTGCACATGCCTTGGTATGAAAAACAGCGCCCGGCGCCAATCGGCGCTGCATTCACTGCGGCAAAGAAATCACTTGATCCCAAGTCAATTATGAACCCCGGGGTGATCATCTCTGAACAGAGGGGAAACCCATGACTTTGCCGCTTGACGGCCTGCGGGTTCTTGATCTCTCGCGCATTCTTGCAGGGCCAAGTTGCACGCAGACCTTGGGCGATTTGGGGGCGGATGTCGTCAAAATTGAAAGGCCAGGCATCGGTGATGACATTCGCGGATGGGGCCCACCCTTCCTGAAGGATCGGGATGGAAACGACACCCGCGAAAGTGCTTATTTCATGTCCACAAACCGTAACAAGCGGTCTTTGACAGTTGATATAGGATCAGACGATGGCCTTGAAATCATCCATGATCTTATCGATAAAAGCGATGTTCTGGTCGAGAATTTCAAGGTTGGTGATCTCAAGCGTCGTGGACTGGATTGGGGGTCGGTCCACGCACGCAACCCACGTCTTGTTTATTGCTCGATCACGGGTTTTGGACAGACTGGTCCCTATGCCGAGCGGCCCGGCTACGATTTCGTCGTTCAGGGCATGGGTGGCCTGATGAGCATTACCGGAGAGGCCGCGGGACAGCCTATGAAGGTAGGGGTGCCGATCTCGGACATCATGTCAGGGATGTATGCGGCAGTATCTATCTTGGCCGCGCTCCGTGAACGCGACCAAACCGGTGTCGGGCGGCACATTGACATTTCGTTGCTCGATTGTCAGGCTGCGTGGTTATACAATCAGGCGTCCAACTACCTTGTCGGTGGTGTTCATCCGGGGCGTTTGGGCAATGCCCATCCAAACATCGTTCCGTATGAGACCTTCGCCACCGCTGACGGCCACATAAATCTAGCCGTGGGTAACGATGGTCAGTACCGACGCCTTTGTCAGGCCATCGGACGGCCCAATCTGGCCGATGATCCGCGCTTTGTCACCAACACCCTTCGGCTAACCAATCGTGACGCCGCTTTGATCGAGATTCGTGCAGAATTGGCCAAAAAACCTTCAGCCCAATGGCTTACAGATTTGCAGGCGGCCGGGATACCTTGCGGACCGATCAACACCATCCCCGAAGTGTTCGACGACCCCCACATCCAGGCGCGGGGTATAGTTCAAGAGATTAACCACAGCGCTGCGCCAAATGTGAAAGCAAAGGTAATGCGCACACCGATCCGCATGGAAGGCCATGAGTTTGGTGTTCGCCTGCCGCCGCCAATGCTGGGCGAGCATACGGACGAAATCCTGTCCAAAATGCTTAACTATGACCCCAAAAAAATTACAGATCTGCGTGAGAAAGGCACTATATGAGTGGCGCTGCTGTACCTCTTCCCGGACTCCGGTACAGCGTAGGAGATGCAACAATGACCACACATTTATTCACTTTGGACAACATCGGCCCGCGTGGCCCCACCACGGGCGAAGCCTTCGTCGCGCCCACGGCTGTGCTAATCGGCGATGTGCAGATCGAGGCCGACGTTAGCATCTGGTTTGGTGCCATCCTGCGCGCCGACGATGCCACTATCTATTTGGGCACAGGGTCGAATGTTCAGGACAACTGCGTGCTGCATGTCGATCCCGGCTTCCCCATCCATATTGGTGTCAACTGCACCATCGGGCATCGCGCGATGATCCACGGCTGCACCATCGGTGACGGCACGTTGATAGGCATGGGCGCGACCATCCTCAATGGTGCCAAGATTGGCAAAAACTGCCTAATTGGCGCAGGCGCGCTGGTCACCGAAGGCAAAGAGATCCCCGACAACACTCTGGTCGTTGGAAGCCCTGGCCGCGCGGTTCGTAAGATCGATGCAGATGGTGTGGCTGATTTGGAAAAAGCTGCGGAACTTTATCGTCTCCGCTGGCGCCGCTTTGTTGGGGGGCTCCAATCCGCCACCCTGCCCGTCGGCATCACCACCTTGAAAGGTCTTTGATCTGGTTGCGAGGCTTGATCGGTCGCGCTGGCAGCAATCTTTTCCTCGACGGCAGCAATCTGCGCCTGGGTCTCGGCGATGGCGATGCTGCGGTATTCATAGAGAGTACAGCAAAGTGCGGGGCCGGTGCCGCGTGCGGCTATTGATGGCACGTTCAGGATATGGACACTGTCTGTAATATTGTTCAGCTGAAGGTTCGGCTTTTGGGGATCAGTCCGATGATCTGGCGTCGTGTGATGGTCCCGACAACAATTACCTTACGCGAGTTGCAGGGGTAGTGTGTGGATGCCCCCGGTTTTGCAAGGATTTTCTGATCTGTCTGGACAAGATTGATTGCGGTCGTGTGTCAGGCCTCAAGTTGCAGCTTTTCGCACGCCGCGGGCCAAGATGGTTCGTTCGCTGATCGGGTCCAATTCGATTCCGCGGGCTTTATGCGCCCTACCCCTATCAAGCAAAAGACTGCAGGTCTACCTAGGGTCAGGATTCATAACCAATAGATGACGAGAGCCGCGAGGGCGATGGCTGAGAGGAACACCTTGGGGCATCGGTCATAGCGGGTCGCGACGCGCCTCCAGTCCTTGAGCCTGCCGAACATGATCTCGATGCGGTTACGCCGCTTGTATCTCCGCTTATCGTATTTGATCGCCGTCTTGCGTTTCTTCCGGCCTGGGATGCAGGCACGTATCCCCTTGTCCTGGGCCCCATCGGAAGGTTTCTTCGTAGAACCACGCTAAGGGAGAACGAAGCCTGAACATGGCTTACAGCGTGGCATTTCTGATCGCCTTGTAAGCTGTTGATCTGCCTATGCCGAGGTGTTTTGCGGCTTGAGCGACGGATTTACCTGCGCCGACGAGATCTTGGAGGGCTGAGATTGTCTCGGGTTGCAATGGCGGGCGCCCAGGGATGCGGCCATGCTTTCGAGCGTTGATCAGGCCGTCTTTGGTGCGCTCAGAGATCAGGCGGCGCTCGAAATGCGCAATGGCCCCGAAGACATGGAACACGAGCTCTCCGGCGGCGGAAGTCGTATCGATCCGCTCCTCGAGGCTGATCAGATTGATCTCTCTGGCTTTGAGGCCGTCGACGGTTTCCAGGAGTTCCTTGAGCGAGCGCCCCAACCGATCGAGGCGAATGACGGCGAGGGTGTCGTTGGGTCTGGCCTGATCAAGCAAGGCTGTCAAACCGGGCCGGTTGAACGTTTTGCCGGAGATCACGTCTTCGAACACGCGAATAGCGCCGTGTTGTAGCAGCCGATCTTTCTGTCCGGACAAATCTTGGTCGACGGTCGAGACCCTTGCGTATCCGAAGATGTCGCCAGTGCGTGGCATGGTGTCTCCAAAACGGCCGTTTTAGGGCCTAATCGCAGGTGGTGACCCTAATCCCGGATTTGTGCAGGATATCTGTCTTTTTAACAGTCTCTAAAATATTGGGCGTCTTCAAACTTGCAACAACGTTTTGAGGACGCCTTATGGCCCGTAGACTTCTTTCCTCCCGCGCGTATGCGGACCTCTTCGGGGTGCCGACAGATTCTGAAGCCTTGATCCGTCACTATCTGCTGAGCGGAGATGACATTGATCTGATCCGTACTCGCCGCCGCGCCGAAAACCACCTTGGCTTTGCGGTGCATATTTGTCTGCTGCGCTACCCTGGTTTGGGGTGGAGCGAAGACATCATGCCGCCAGCTGAACTGATCGCCTGGCTTGCAGAGCAACTTCAGATCGATGCTTGTTCTCTCGGTGAATATGCCGTCAGGCGAAATACGCGGCATGAACACCATGCCCTCGCGATGCGCCATTTGGGTCTGTCCCCTTTCGGATCTGAACATGTGCAGCAGGCGGAGGATATCGCCACGAGGGCGGCCTTTGCGACGGATCATGGCGTGAAGATTGTCGAGACGCTGATTGCGGACCTGCGCAAGCACCGTTTGGCGCTGCCGAGCGTGGACACGCTTGAGCGCCTCGCCTTGAAGGGCCGGGCGCGCGCGCGAAGGGAGGCTGCCGCGGCGCTGTTTGATGCCCTCTCACTGGAGCAGCGTGACCATTTGCAGGCGCTCTTGGTGAATGACCCGTCCGTAGGGCAAACGCGGCTCACGTGGTTGCGCGGCTTTCCGCACTCGACCAGCCCGGCCAGCATGGCCGCGCTTCTGGACCGTTTGAAATATCTGCGATCATTGAATCTGCCGCCAGATCTTGGCCAGGGTCTGCACCCGGACCGGCTGCTCAAGTTCGCGCGCGAGGGTGCTGTAGCGCCCGTGAGCTTGCTGAACGACTTTGGCGAGCGGCGGCGGATCGCAACACTCGCGGCGCAGATGGCGGATTTATCCGTCACGATCACCGACGCGACCATCGCCATGTTCGAGCGACTGACCGGCCAGCTCTTCTCAAGATCCCGCAACCATCAGGAGGAGGTTTGGCGTATAGGGAAGACCCGGGTTGGCAAGCTGATGCAGCTCTTCGGCGCATCCATTGATGCCATGGCCCGCGCACAAGACCTGGGTCAAGACCCCTTTGCTGCGCTGGATGCGGATGTCGGATGGGATACGCTCCTGGGCAAGCGTGACGAAATCGCCAGCTTCGGAGAACTGGCAACCAGTGACCCGCTTTCTCTGGCGACCGAGCGCTATGCGTATATGCGCAAGTTCGCCCCTGCCTTTCTGGAGGCCTTCCAATTCAATGCGACCGATGCGGGGGATGATCTCAAGGACGCCATCGCCTTGCTGCGGGATCAGAACCGCACCGGCAAACGCAAGTTGCCCGATAATCTGCCCATGCCGTTTGCCGCCAAGCATTGGCCGTCGCTGATCGTCCAAGGCGGTCAGCCACAACGGCGCGTGTATGAAACCGCTATTGTGTCCACCTTACGAGACCGCCTGCGTGCCGGGGATGTCTGGGTCGACGGCAGTCGTGAGTATCGCCGGTTCGACAGCTACCTGATGCCCCGGGACACGGCTGAAACTGTCATGCGGGATGCAGGCTTCGAGACCGATCCGGACGCGTGGCTGGCTGATCGCCGGAGCATGTTGGCGAAACGTCTTGACCAAGTGGACCGCGCCTTGAAACGCAATGCTCTTATCGGCGTCCGTATCGAGCGTGGGCGGCTGAAAATCACACCACATGATGCGGTGACACCTCCTGCTGCGGTGCGTTTGGAACGGGCCATCGACGCCGTGATGCCGCGTATCCGCATCACGGAGCTGCTTTGGGAGGTGAATGCGCAGACCGGGTTCCTTGATGCCTTCACTGACCTGCGGTCTGGCAAGCAGCACGATGAACCCGCTGCAGTTCTGGCCACGATCTTGGCTGGAGCCACCAATCTCGGCTTGGAGCGGATGGCCCACGCCTCATCGCGTGTCAGCCATGCGCAACTGACCTGGGCGCAGACATGGTACCTTCGGCCCGAGACATTCGCGGATGCCTTGGGCCGCATTGTCGATGCCCATCATGGTCTGCCCTTCGCGCGACATTGGGGCGCGGCTGAACACAGCTCATCAGATGGCCAGTTCTTCTCTGCCAATCGTGGCAGCGGACTCATCAATGCCAAGTACGGGCCTGATCCCGGCCTGAAAATCTATTCTTTCCTGTCGGGCCAGTACGGGTCGTTCCATTCCAGCGTCATCGGGGCGACGGCGGGCGAAGCGCCCTTTGTGCTCGACGGTCTTCTGGGCAATCCGGCCAGTTTTGACCCCCTCGTTCACTACACAGATACCGGCGGCGTGTCGGACCACGTCTTTTCCCTGTTCCATCTGTTGGGGATGACGTTTGCCCCGCGCTTGCGCGACTTTCCCGACCGGCGGTTGGCGTGCTTCGGTGGCGCGAAGGCGTGGCCTACCCTGTCGCCTCTGATCGGGAAGCCTATCAATGAAGAGGTGATCCGGCAGCATTGGGGCGACGTCATGCGTCTCGCGGCCAGCATCCGCGACAGATCTCTGAAACCGTCTGAAATCCTGCGAAAGCTTGGGGCGTACCGCCAGCAAAACAGGCTGTATCTTGCCCTCGGTGAAATCGGACGGATCGAACGCACACTCTTCATGCTTGACTGGATCGAGAACGCCGCTCTGCGCATGGAATGCCACGCAGGCCTCAACAATGGCGAAGCGCGGCACTCGCTGGCCAGGGCCGTCTTTGCCCACTCACAAGGGCGCATTCATGATCGTTCTGACGCGGCTCAACAGAAACGGGCCATGGCGCTCAACCTCGTCATCGCCGCCATCACGTTCTGGAACACGATCTACATGGACAAAGCGGCCAGCCACCTCGCACAGGCCAGCCCGCTCTACGACGCCAAGCTGCTTCCGCATACCTCGCCGCTCGGGTGGGAGCACGTCATCCTTTCCGGCGACTTTGATTGGCATTCTAGAGCCGCTGACCGCAAAATTGCGCGACCGCTGAACATCAGGCCAGCCAGAGACTGGGGAACGTGAAGATGTTCTTTGAAAGTTCCCCCTTAGCGTGGTTCTACGAAGAAACCTTCCGATGGGGCCAAAAGGTGATCAAACCGCCTTAGCGTACTATTCTGCCCCCTCCGGCACCAGACCCGCAATAGCGCCGCAGCTTTATCATCGTCACCGTGTCCAATAAGATTGCATTATCGGACATAAGAAGAGTATGCTCGACGGTATGACCGAAACGCCCGAGAAATCGCTGTCGGATGACCGGAGTTCATGAGATTCAAGCACTTCCCTGAAAAACGAGTCG
>Ga0208735_100161_pt1 | contig 38889 bp, 38 predicted proteins | sample Subbio12Aug_8Aab_FD_184829 | JGI IMG/M metagenome (GOLD analysis project Ga0208735, IMG submission 184829) | Serpentinite rock and fluid subsurface biosphere microbial communities from McLaughlin Reserve, California, USA - CR12Aug_8Aab (SPAdes) | ecosystem: Environmental > Terrestrial > Deep... | reverse complement strand
CTCACAGCGGTTTTCACAAATACTGAGTCGCCTTAGCGCAGGTATCATCTCTGCAAAGGCGCCCTGGAGAACGATTCGCAGTCCTGCGAGCACCCGCAGGATCAAACCAGATGATACCTGCTATCAGTTGACCGCCTCGGCCTCGACCGCCACCGTGAAGCTAAAACCTTCCGCGCCGGGCTCGAGCCTCACCGTATCGCCCTCGCGGACCTCACCGGCGATGATCTTCTTAGCCAGCGGTGTCTCGATATACTGCGTCAGAGCGCGCTTTAAGGGCCTAGCGCCAAAGGCCGGGTCGTAGCCGAGGCGCGCCAAGTGCTCCAGCGCAGCACTTGACAGGCGCAGCGTGATGCGGCGGGAGGCGAGGCGCTCCTGCAAGCGGGCGAGCTGGATTTCGGCGATGCGAGTTACCTGCTCGCGGTCCAGGGCATGGTAGACGATAATGTCGTCGATGCGGTTTAGAAACTCCGGCCTAAAGCTCTGCTGCAACAGGGTGACTACCGTGCGCTTGATGGCCTCGTAGTTAGCACCGCTGCGGCTGGCCTCCAAGATCTGTGGGCTGCCGATATTGCTGGTCATAATTATCACGGTGTTGCGAAAGTCTACGGTGCGCCCGTGGCTGTCGGTCAGGCGGCCGTCGTCAAGGAGCTGCAAGAGCGTATTGAACACGTCCGGGTGCGCCTTTTCGATCTCATCAAAGAGCAGCACCGCATAGGGGCGGCGCCTGACCGCCTCGGTCAGCTGCCCTCCCTCGTCGTAACCGATATAGCCCGGCGGCGCCCCAATCAGCCGCGCCACGGTGTGCTTCTCCATGTATTCGGACATATCCAGGCGGATCATGGCCTCCTCCGAGTCGAAAAGCTGTTGGGCCAGCGCCTTGGCGGTCTCAGTCTTACCTACCCCGGTCGGCCCTAAAAAGATAAACGAGCCGATCGGCCGCCGGGGGTCGGCCAGCCCGGCCCGGCTGCGGCGGATGGCGTCCGCTACAGCCGTTAACGCCTCGTCCTGGCCGACCACCCGCTGATGCAGCTCGGCCTCCAGCCGCAGCAGCTTGTCACGCTCGCTCTCAAGCAGGCGGGCAACCGGGATACCCGTCCAGCGGCTGATCACCTCGGCCACCTCGTTCTCACCAACCTCAAGCCGCACATACCTGGCCTGATCGAGTCGAGCGGATAGCTCACGGATGGCCTGCTCGAGCTTGGGCAACTGCCCATAGCGCAGTTCGGCGGCCTTGTTCAGGTCGTAATCGCGCTCGGCGGCCTCGATCTGGGTCTTGACCAGGTCGAGCTTGGCTTGTGCGCTGCGCAGTTCGTCAAGCACGGCGCGCTCGGCCTCCCACTCGGCGCGGGCCTGGGTGATGCGGTCTTCCAGGCCGCGCAGCTCCTCCTCAATACGCAGCAGGCGGCTGGCTGACTCCGCGTCGTCCTCCTTTTTAAGCGCCTCCCGCTCGATCTCGAGCTGGAGTTTGCGGCGCCGTAGCGAGTCGATCTCCTCGGGCATACTTTCAAGCTGCACCCGGATGCGGCTGGCCGCCTCATCGATTAGATCGATCGCCTTATCGGGGAGCTTGCGATCGGCCACATAGCGGTGCGACAGCGCAGCGGCATCGATCAGGGCCGGGTCACTGATGCGCACCCCATGGTGCACCTCGTACTTCTCCTTGATGCCGCGCAGAATCGAGATGGTCTCTTCGACCGTTGGCTCAGTTACTAAGATCGGCTGGAAGCGCCGCTCTAAGGCAGCGTCCTTTTCGATCTGGCGGTACTCGTTTAAGGTGGTAGCGCCGATCATGCGCAGTTCACCGCGCGCTAGGGGCGGCTTGAGCATGTTGCCGGCATCGACCGCCCCTTCGGCCTTCCCGGCCCCAACGATGGTGTGCAGCTCATCCATAAAGAGGATGACCGCCCCCTTGCTCTGCACCGTTTCGCTAATGACCGCCTTGAGGCGCTCCTCAAACTCGCCGCGATACTTGGCCCCGGCCAATAGGCTGCCCATGTCAAGCTGGATTAAGCGCTTGCCTTGCAGCCCTTCCGGCACGTCCTTATTGACGATACGCTGGGCGATCCCTTCGGCGATGGCGGTCTTGCCGACCCCCGGCTCGCCGATTAGGACGGGGTTATTCTTGGTGCGGCGCAAGAGGATCTGCACGGCACGGCGAATCTCCTCGTCGCGGCCAATCACCGGATCGAGCTTACCGTCACGGGCCTGCTGGGTCAGGTCGATGCCGTAGCGCGCCAGCGCCTCAAAGGTGGTCTCGGCCGCCTTGGAGTCCACCGTCCTCCCCTGGCGGATCTCCTGAGCCGCGCGCTTGAGCGCCTCCGCCTCCGGCAGGGCGCTAAGCCCTTCGCCGCCGACAGTGCGGATGGCCACCAGCAGCGCATCCGCCGCCACGAAGCTGTCACCCCAGGCTTGTGCGACCTTCTCGGCTTCAGCAAAGACCCGGGCCAGTTCAGGCGCCAGGTACTGCCCCTCGGCCCCAGAGACCTTGGGCAGCCTATTAAGCACCGCCTCGAGCGCGGCCTGGACCTGCTTAAGGTTCCCTCCGGCGCGCGTCAGCAAGGTGGCCGCCGGCCCGCTATCGTCAGCCAGCAGCGCCGCTGCTAGGTGCGCCGGCACCAAGGTCTGCTGGTGGCGCGTCCGGGCGATCTGCTGGGCGGTCGCTACCGCCTGCAAGGCGGTTTCGGTAAGGCGTTCGGTATTCATGCTGGCTATTATTAAACTTGAGTCTGGTATTGTCAAGTTTACTTAAGCCACCTTACCTCAGTTGCTTAGCAGCAAAATGGCCCCTTAGCAGGCTCAACATGATCGACTTGGAATGGGATTAGGTTGCGACATCAGCACTATCCCGGAGTTGCCGGGGCATAACGCCGTTTGGTGACCCTTCCTCGTTCTCGTACGGCCCAGTGCTTGCGTTTCGATCTCCTTCAGCAGTATAGTCTTTGTAGAGACTACTAGAGAGGGAGGTTACCATGAAAACACGTGTCCGGCGCTGGGGCAATAGCCTGGCAGTCCGCATACCAAAGAGCTTCGCGGAGGAGGTGGGACTGAAAGACAACACGGCTGTGGAACTTCGGCTGGATCGGGGCAAGCTCGTATTAGAGCCTTCTGAGCCATCCGCACCGCGCCTGGAGGAGCTTTTGCGGGGTGTGCGGAAGAGCAATCTTCATGACGAGGTCGATAGCGGTCCAGCGCAAGGGAAAGAGGCCTGGTAGGCCGTGGCCAAGGTGCCGGATCGGGGGGATGTTGTCTGGCTTTCGATGAATCCGCAGGTTGGCCACGAGCAGACCGGACGCAGGCCGGCACTTGTGCTATCCCCGGCGGCCTATAACGGGAAGGTGGGGCTGGCCCTACTGTGTCCCCTCACGAACCAGGCGAAGGACTATCCCTTCGAAGTGAAGGTTCCTGAGGGGTTACCGGTTGGAGGCGTAATTCTGTCCGACCAGGCCAAGAGTCTGGACTGGAGGGCGAGACGGGCCGAGTTCATCTGCGCGCTGCCACATGAGACAGTCCAAGAAGTGCTGCGGAAGCTAGGCACTCTGATTGCACCATAACGATGTGAGTGGGCCACCAAACAACTCGCTGAAGCGGAGATTACGAAGCAGGTAGCATAGATCGGTACGCAAGAACCCAACCCCCACCCCGGCCCTCTCCCTATTAGGGCACAGGTATGGGAGGACGTTGACTCACCAGCGCTAGCGGATGCCGGGCGGCACCTGTGCTGGCGGCGGCTCCGGCAGGTTCCGCGGCATCGGCACGTCATGCAGGTGTTTGACCATGCCGTTTTCGTTGCAGCCCACATAGAACTGGCACCTTAAGCACTCCGACCAGACCCGCGGGTGAAGCTCCTTGGTCTTATCGATCAAGGTGAAGCCGCATTTCTCGAAAAAGCGTACCTCATAGGTCCAGGCGAACAGGATCGGGATGCCAATGCACCGCGCCTCGGCTTCGCAGGCCGCAACGAGCTTCTTCCCTATCCCGTTGGCCTGAATGCCGGGCTTGACAGCTAGCCCGCGCACCTCGGCGATATCGCCCCAGAGGATGTGCAGCGCGGCGTTGCCGGCAAACTGGCCGTTGACCTCGGCCACAAAGAAGTCGCGCAGGTTCTCGAAGATATGCTGCATCGGCCTGACCAACATCTTGCCCTGGGCGGCCCAGTAGCCGATGTTCTCGAAGATGTGCGGCACATCCTCGGCCTTCGCAGCCCGCACGGTAATCTCAGGGCTTGGGCTCACAGAGCCAGCGCCTCCTTGGCACGTTGGAGCTGCTGTCTGACCTGGGCGGGAGCGGTGCCGCCGTAGCTGTTGCGGGCGTTGACTACCTGCTCGAGCGACAGCGCTTCGTAGACGTAACGGTCAAATAGGGGCGAGACCTGGCGCAAGGTAGCTAGCTCGAGCTCTTGCAGCTCTTTTCCTTCCTTGATGGCCACAGCTACCAGTTTGCCAACCGCCTCGTGCGCCTCTCTAAAGGGGAGTCCTTTTTTAGTGAGATAGTCGGCCAGATCGGTGGCGTTGCTATAAGCGCGGCCCGCCGCCTGATAGGTGCGCTCGGCGTGTACCGTGATCTTCGGTAGCAGGTCGGCGTAGAGCTGCAAGCTGATCTTGAGGGTAAGGGCGGCGTCCATCACCCCTTCCTTGTCCTCTTGGAGGTCCTTGTGGTAGGTCAGCGGCAACCCTTTCATTACGGTTAGCAGTGCCAGCAACTGGCCGTAGACGCGGCCCGTCTTACCGCGCACCAGCTCGCAGACGTCGGGGTTTTTCTTCTGCGGCATGATCGAGCTGCCGGTGGTGTAAGCGTCGGGCAGAGTAATGAAGCCGAACTCCTGACTCGACCAGAGGATCAGCTCTTCGCTTAAGCGCGATAGGTGCAGCATAGCGATGCTGGTAATGGACAGGAACTCCAGCGCAAAGTCACGATCCGAAACCGCATCGAGCGAGTTATCAGCCGGGCGGTCGAAGCCGAGCAGCGCGCTGGTGCGGTGCCGGTCGATGGGAAAGGTGACGCCGGCTAAGGCACCCGCTCCCAAGGGCGAGACGTTGAGGCGCTTGATGGAGTCTTGCAAGCGCTCCTGGTCGCGGCTGAACATCTCGTAGTAGGCCAGCAGGTGATGCGCGAACAAGACCGGTTGGGCTACCTGCAGATGGGTGTAGCCGGGCATGATGACCATCAGGTGCTGCTCGGCTACCGCTACCAGCACCTTACGTAAGCGCGTGAGCAACGCGCTTAGCTCCTGACTCTCACGCCTCAGCCAGAGCCGGAAGTCGGTCGCGACCTGGTCGTTGCGGCTGCGTGCGGTGTGCAGCTTGCCACCGACCGGCCCGATGCGCTCGATGAGGGCCTGCTCGATATTCATGTGGACATCTTCCAGCTCAGTGCGCCAGGTAAACGCCCCACGCGCAATCTCCTCGCGGATGGTGGTCAGTCCGTTGATAATGGCCTCGGCCTCCTCGACAGCCAGGATGCCGGTCTCCTTGAGCATGGTGGCGTGGGCGATGGAGCCTTCGATATCGTCGAAAGCTAGCGCCTGATCGACCGCAACCGAGGCGTTAAAAGCCTGGACCAGCGCGTCGGTCTCGTCAGTGAAGCGTCCGCCCCACAGGCGCTTTACTGGGCTTGGCGGCTTGGTGTCACTCATGGTCACCGATCCCCCTGTCCCATTACCGCTTGACCTGCCAGGTGCCGCCAACCTGTTTGCCAAGGCGTCCCGCGGTGATAGACGAGTAGCCCAGGCGGGCGTAGGTGCGCGCATCCTCGGCATCCTCGGGCAGCTCGAGATAGAGCGCGGGGATGTTGTGAACGATCGCTAGCGCTTCGACCTTGGTTAGCAGCCAACGCTTGATGTCGCCGGCTGGGGCCAGGGGGTGCTCGAGCCACCAGCCGCCATCACCGTAGCGCCAGCGCACCGCGCCGAGCAGTTCGCCACTAGCAGCCTCTAATAGCAGCGCCCCACCGTGCTCGAGCCACTGCTGCACGCTAATGGCACTTTCGTCGTAGAACTTGACCAAAGCCGGGGTGTCGCCTAGTCCGGCCACGCGCAGGCGGGTGGTCGCTCCGGTCATGAGGAGACCGCCGGCGTTAGTAACTGACTGGCGATGCGCAGCCGCAGCGCGTTGAGCTTGATAAACCCCTCGGCATCGGCCTGGTTATAGACGCTGTCTTCTTCGAAGGTCACCACGTCCTGGCGGTAGAGGCTATAGGGCGACTTGCGCCCGACGACCATCAGGCTTCCCTTGTAGAGCTTGAGGCGCGCCGTGCCGGTGACCCGCTGCTGCACATCGTCCAGCAAGCGCTGCAACGCTTCGCGCTCGGGCGCGTACCAGAAGCCGTTGTAGACCATGCTGGCGTAGCGCGGCGCCAGCTCATCGCGGAGCTGCATGACCTGCCGGTCGAGAGTCAGCGACTCGACGGCCTTGTGAGCGTGATAGAGCAGCGTCCCGCCCGGGGTCTCGTAACAGCCGCGCGACTTCATCCCTACAAAGCGGTTCTCCACCAGATCGACCCGACCCACTCCATGACGCCCGGCCAACTGATTGGCGTGGGTTAAGAGGGCTACCGGGTCGAGCCTAAGGCCGTTGATAGCTACCGGGTTTCCCGCTTCGAAGTCGATTTCGACCAGCTCGGGTTGATCGGGCGCCGCTTCGGGATCGACGGTTAAGCGCCACATCCCCTTAGGCGGCGCGGCCCAGGGGTCTTCGAGGATGCCGCCCTCGTAGCTGATATGAAACAGGTTAGCGTCCATCGAGTACGGCTTCTCCTTGGTGACCGGCACCGGAATACCGCGCTCCTGGGCATAGGCGATGCAGTCCTCGCGCCCCTTGAGGTCCCACTCGCGCCAGGGCGCGATCACCCGGATAGTGGGCCTAATGGCGTAAGCGGCTAGCTCAAAGCGCACCTGATCGTTGCCCTTGCCAGTAGCGCCGTGTGCCACAGCGTCGGCCCCTTCTTGCAGGGCGATCTCGACCATCTGCTTGGCGATCAAGGGCCGGGCGAACGAGGTTCCCAGCAGGTAGTAGCCCTCATAGACGGCTCCTGAGCGCAGCACCGGGAAGACGAACTCGGTCACAAACTCGCGCTTAAGATCGATGGCGTAGGCCTGGCTAGCGCCCGTTGCCAACGCCTTCGCCTTAGCCTCGGCGACCTCTTCGCCCTGGCCGATGTCGGCGGTAAAAGTGATCACCTCGGCGCCGTAGCGCTCCTTGAGCCACTGCAAGATAACTGAGGTGTCAAGCCCGCCTGAGTAGGCGAGAACGATCTTATTGACGCTGGACTGGCGCATGTTTTGCTCCTTCGCATGACATCACAACCCAAGCCACGCCAACCCCAGATTGCCGCCTTGAGCGGCTAGCAGCGTCGGGCGCGTCGGTGGTTGAGGTGATAAATCGGCATGGGCGGGTTTGCTGACTACACGACTAACGCCTAACTGCATAATCGTGCAGCTTCTGTGCATACCTTAGCACCTGGGTAGGGGTGGGTCAAGGGGCTGGATTAGCGGCCAGAGTGATGCTAGTGTGAACTGTGGACACAGGAAAATCTCAGCGTCTCCAGCGCCGACTGAGGTAGAGTACGGAGGGCACTGGGATTCACGCGACAAGGAGGTGGCATGAACAGAACAGAACGCATTGGCGCAATGCTCCTTGCTATCGGTCTGGGTTTGCTGCTGGCTCGAGCCCTACCGGGAGTAGCCGCCTGGTGGCCGCTCGGTCTGGTAGTAGCGGGATTTTTACTGTGGCGTGGGGTAGCCTTGCAGTTGGTGACCACCACCCTGATCGCCCTGAGCCTAACGCTGGCAGTGGCCGGGCCGGGCTTACACTGGCTAGCTGGCTGGATGGCAGCCTCGGATCGCGGGCAGGTGGTGGCGACCCACCAGAGCAGCCCCAGCATGGCTCGCGAGTGGGCCGAGGTCGAACTACTCAGAGTTGTCAACGCCGTGGGTGACATCCAGATAGCCGGCGACGCCAGCGAGCCTAGTGTGAGTATCACCTACCGCCGCCAGCAAGCTGGTGGGCGCGTGCCGGGAGAGCTTCAAGCCCGCTACGACGCGACAACCCGCACCCTAACCGTGATCGGTCTCGACCCCGCCGCACCGGAACGCGACCGGCGCGGCCTAAGCGCTGTCATCACCATTGCGGTGCCGTCTCAGGTGGCCGTGCAGGTAGAGAATCAAGTGGGCAAGGTGACGATAGCCAGGGTGGCGGCGGCTGCGGTGAGCAACCATACCGGCGAGGTACAGGTGCGCCGGATTGTCGGTGCCGTTACCGCCACCAACGACCGGGGTGCAATCAGGATAGAAGATGCCTACGGCCCTGTTAGCGCTAGTACCCGCGTAGGTGACGTCAGGCTCAGCTTCGATCAGCCGGTCAATCACTCTATCGCGGCACGGACCGACGTGGGCAGCGTGACCCTGCTGATCCCTACCGCCTCTAATGTGGAGATTCGTGCCACCTCGCGAACGCGCAACCTCTCCGGCGACCTACAAACGGTTATCGCCACCGAAGGCCGCCTGCGCTTAGGGGTGGGTGAGAATATCGTGGAGTTGGCCGCTAACGAGGGCGGTATCGAGGTGCGCAAGCGCTAGCGGCGCCTAAGGGTGTTAGCTAACACCGAGGCCGATACTACGAGCATTGCCCCGGCAAGCCCCCACCAGCCCAGCCGCTCGCCAAAGAGCAGCGCGGCTAACCCAGCGGCGACTACTGGTTCGATGGTGGCAATTAGCACCCCCCGCGACGCCTCAGTGTGTTGTAGCCCGGTGTAGTACAAGAGGTAAGCCAGGTAGGTAGACAAGAAGGCTATGGCGAGGAGCAATCCCCAAACGGTGGAGGACTTGTGGCTAAAGGTTACAAGTGGCCACAGCCCAAGAGCGCCAATCGGCAGCACCACCGCGTAGATAGCGACCGGGGTATAGCGGCCCAGCACCCACTTGCCGAAGATGTAGTAGCTGGCGTAGCACAGCCCTGCTAGCAGCCCCCAGCCAAGCGAGGCCGGCGTCACGGTGATGCCTTGTCCGCCACCTTGGGCGACCAGGGTAATGCCGAGGGTGGCTAGTCCGACTAGCGCCAGCTTCTGTCCGGTAAGCGGCTCGCCTAGTAGCAGCCAGGCCGCTAACACTACGAAAGCGGGGGCCGCATAGAGGAGCACAGTGGCAAGGCTGACCCCGCCGGCAGCAACAGCCAGCACGAAGGCGGCATAAAAGGTGGTGACGCCCACCAGCGCAAAGCCGATAAACAGGGGGAGGTCGCGCCGGGCCAACCGCAACTGGCGGCTAAGGGCAGCGTGCAACAGGAACAGCCCGCCCGCCAACACGGCACGCCAAAAGGCGATCTCTAGCGGGCTTACCCCAGCCTCCAGCACGCCTTTGGAGAGGACGCCAAGCAACCCCCACAGCACGGCGGCGCTAGCGATGAGAAAGTAAGGACGCCCCAAGTGCCGGGCCTGCTCTACACGCCGAGCGAGTCGCTTATGGCCTGCTCCTGCCGACGCCTCTGTGCCATCCGGCGCCGGTATGAAGCAAACTCGATGATGAAGGCGATCAGGTTAAGCAGGTAGATCACCCCCAGCACTATCAGGCTCCAGAATTGGGTCAGACCCAGGTCGAAGCCCCAACCGAAGAGATTGGCCAGCAGATCGAGGCCCACTAGGGCCCAGGGGACGATTAGTAAGACGCCCCAGGCCTCATCAGCTAGGCCGCTGCCGGGAATCAGCAGCGCCAATAAGTGGTACAGCGGCGAGCGTGGGGCGTTGCGCGCACTGCGGGCCCGAGGCACAAAAAGCCACAGCAGCGAGACTGCCGCCAGCAGCAAGAACAGTACATACAAGACGGTCCAGGCGGTGAGACCCAAGCCGGGCGGGGTGGCCTCCCTTAGGCTGGCCCAGGGGTTAGTGAAGACGCTAGCCAAGGCTTGGCTCCAGGTGCCTGCTCTGGCTACCAGAAAGTCCTGCGGGCCAGGCACGGCCAATACGCGGTGGCCGGGCAGATAGCGCTGATAGAAATCGAAGCCGGGCACCGGCTCGCCCAGGTTGAAGCGGGTCACGGCGAAGTCAGGGGCGGCCTCCAGGGCCAGACGAAAGAAGCTGAGGTCGCCGCTCAGCACCGCCAGATTGTTAAGCGCCGGCGGGTAGTTGCCGGCCGCTTGGTAGCGCTGCCGGGCTAAGTCGTGTCGGCCCATTACCTGTGCGCTATAGCCGTGGATGAAGTTGGCTCGAGCCTCCGTCAGGCGGAGCCCTTGCAGTGCGCTTTGCGCTTGTGCGCTGGCCAGCGTGCCGGAGCCGAGGGCCGCGGGCAGCGCTGCGTGAGCAGCCCAGTTAGCCAAGGCAAAGAGCGCCAAGACCGCCGCCAGCATTAAAATCACCACCAGCTTTTCAGTCACAGTGTAGTAGCGCGCCACTAACAGGCGGGCCAGTGGCCAGGACCGGCCACGAGCCTCACGCTGCTTGCGCAGATCGACCCCTTGCGGAATCCAGTACTTAAAGAGCAGCGTCAGGTGCAGGAACAAGACTGCCAACAGCAGTGCTAGTGCATAGGACCAACCGCCAAGTCCCAAGTTGAGCAGCAGCCGCTCGAGCAACCCCGTCTCCAGGCTATGCACATCGCGCTGAGCGCGTTCGCGCCACAGCGCCGCCTCGTCGCGTTGGCCGCGCTCCATAAGCAGGTCGGCGTAACGCCACAGCGCCTCGCGCCCCCCCTCGACGCGCGGTGAGACCAGCCACAGGTACTCGGCCCAGAAGCTGGCGCTGGCTAAATCGTTACGCGCCAGCGCCGTGCGCAGCGGTGCTAACGGGAACTGGTAAGCGTCGTGCAGCTCGCGGTTAAACAATAAGAAGGGATCGTAGCCGCGCTGGGCAAAGTCGCGCAGGGCAGCGTCCATAGCCTGCCTGGCCAGCGCCTCCCGCCCCGCCTGGAGCAATGGGCGGGCGATCCCGGCTAAGTCGTAAAAGGTCTGAGCGGTCTCGATGGCCCTAACAAAGGCTAGGTTAGCCCGGTCGGGGTCGGTGGCTTGCTGCCCTACTGCCAGATGCAGCCACGGGTTAGTCGGATCGATCGCCAGGCGCGCGGCAGGGTCATCGACAGCAGCCTCGTGTCGGAGCCAAGCAAAGATCTCCGGCTGCACGCCGAAGCGCACCACCTCGTTTAGCTCGCCCTGGCTAAGCACAAAGCGCTCGCCTAAGCCATCGGCGTGGGTAACGGTAATGATTAGCCCCTCTGGGGCTGACTCCAGCGCGCTGATAGGCCCCGCTACCGGCCAGCGGCGGATAATGCGACCCTCCGCGACAGCGAGCTGCAAGACGCTGTTGCCGTGCGCTAGAAAGGTTCCTTCCGGCGTCTCGGCCAAGCTGGTGGTGGTGCCGCTACCCGGCGGGAAGTCGAGCCGCCACAGGATGGCGCCGTCTCGCTGAGCGATCAGCACGCCTGCGGCCAGCCTCAGCTCCGGCAGCGCAGCGACGGGTTGGGGGGTAGGCTCCTCATCGCGCAGCACCGGCACTGTGGGGGCTACCTCGATCTGGAAGGTCTCGCGCAGCTCGTCAAGCCGCACATCGAGCCGCCACCGGCCCGCTTCGAGCAACACTCTTTGGTAGTTAAGCGTGCCCTCCGGCGACACTTCCAAACTGACTAGGTCTACCCTGCCCGCAGGCGTCGTTAAGGCAATTATGGCCTGCGCCTCCGGCGGCAGCCCCGAACCCGACAGGGTAATAGTGTCGCCCGGTGCTACGGTCAGAGGTGCTACCTCGAGCGTGGGTTGTGCGAGCGCCACAGCGAGTAACCACAAGAGGGTAAGCGACAACCAGCGCACTGTTATCATGATGCCTCCAGACCGGTGAGTGGTAGCAAGCCCCATATTCAAGCATTATAGCCAGTATCGCGAGCATTGCCGTGAATTACACCTTGACGGATGCTACAACGTCAGCGGGAATCGCATCCGACACGGACATCCAACACATTGTTCGCTGACCAGCCGCCCGCTTTAGCCGGCAGAAAATTCACTATTCGGTGCCAGAGAGTCTGGTTATACTGAGCACATGGACTCCTGGGAACGGCTGGCTGCCCCCTTCACCAACGGTGCGGTGCGCTGGCGGGTAGCGGAGCGGTCGTTAGATGGTCTGACAGTTAGGCTCCGACCTGGCCTGACCGCCTCAGCCATCCGCGCACGCCTTGACGAGGTGCTGGGTAAAGGAGGCTGGTCGTATACGCTGTTTGCAGTCGGCGAGCAGGCGCTAGGCTGCAACCTCACCATCTCGGGGGTGAGCCGCGCAGCCGTAGTCGCTATCCAGCAGCGCGGCCTCGAGGCTTGCGCCGATGAGGCCTTGGCGCACGCTGCCGAGCAGTTCGAGCTGCTGCCACCCCTTGACCCTGCTGCCGAGTACTGGGTTGAGGCCGACCCTGAGAGCAAAGAGCCGCTCTATGAGCCGCACCAGCAACCTGCTGCGATCCCAGAGGCAGAGAAGTCGGCGGGCCGCCAGGCGATCGATCGGCTGCTCGAGCGCCTTAAAGCCGCCGGAGCAGGCCGGGAAGCTGCCGCGCTGATAGTGCGGTACGGCGGCTATGGTGGTAGCCCGGAAGCCTCGCGGGAGCTATATACCAAGCTGCGCGCACTGTTGCAGGAGACCATCCGTTAGCCATGATCAAGGTGGTTGCGGTCGGCGACGTACATGGCCAGTGGGCTGAGCTGTGGCGAGCGCTGCGCGCGGCCATGGCCGCGGACGCCATGTGCGAGCCGACGCTGCCGGTGGTCGAGGGGCGCTTCCAGGTGGTAGTAATTGGCGACCTAGTGCATTTTAAAGATTTCGAGACCTATGCCCGGATAGTCGGCGTCGAGTATTACGATCCCGCTGACCAGGAGCAGCTCAAGCGGGCCGCCAAGGCCCAGATCCGCGAGCTGTATCGCTTCAAGCACTACGTCGAGCGCGCCCAGGGGAACGTGACGGTGATCTTAGGCAACCACGACGAGGCCGCACTGACCCACCAGTATCAGTTAAGCACCCGCGGCGGGCTGCACCATAACGAGTTTAACGAGGAACGGGGTGGTCTGGCCCTCCCCGAGGAGCTAGCGGTATGGATGGCGAGCTTCCCGCGCGAGAAGGTCTTCTACGGCGTGCAGTTTGCCCACGCCGGCCCGCTGCCGGGTATGCAGATCTTCGATGACTTCTTCTACCACGACCCCGACACCAAACAGTGGTGGCAGCACAAGCCGCAGCTCGTCGAACAGACGGGCTACCGTTTCGGAGTCTACGGTCACACCGTGATGGAGAGCGGCATCCATGTTGATAAGGAGCACCGCTTGGCTATGATCGATGCGCTCTCACGCCATCAGTTCCTAGAGCTGTTCTTGTCGGAGGAGCGCCTGGACTATCGAGTGATGGAGTTCTGAAGGCAAGTACCTAGCACCTAGCACTTAGGTGGCACTGCACTCGTTACTAGGTACTCGGTCCTAGGTACTAGGTACTTGTCGGTACTAGCTACTCCCCCCGGAGATGGTCAAACCTCCTGTGGGCGGTAGGGTAGAGTGCAGAATGGCTGACATCCCTTGCCAAAGGGTGAGAAAGGGGTTGTAATGGAGCTAGATCTACCGCTCACGCCCGGCATTGTCGAACTGATGCGCCCCGGCGCGATGGTGGCGTTTACTTCGGAGGGACGCACGGTAAATGTGCAATTTGAACGGGGGCGGCTAAGGCTCGAGTCGGTGGCCGAAGGGATCGTGCGGGTGCGCTTTACCCCCTACCCGGAGTTCATGCCACGCCGCTCCTGGGCCGTCACCCCGCCGGACGGGGCCTTTGAGGCACCGGACTGGCAGGTGACCGAGAGCCGAGAGGGCTGGCGCCTGATCCTCCCTGACCTTATGCTTACCCTGGCCGAGGGCAGGGTGACTTTCTGGCGCGGGGGTGTCGCTTTTGGCACCGACCTGGCTGCTCCCGGTTGGCGCGAGGCTGTGCTAGCCGAGAGCCGGATCAGAGTGCGGGAAGGGGACGCTATCCCGGAAGGGCGGGCGCGGCTCGAGCTGCGCCTTAAGAAAGCGCTGCGGCAGGGGGAGCACCTGTACGGCTTTGGGCAGCGCAGTGGGAAGCTCGAGCGCCGGGGGCGCAAATTTAGCCACTGGACCATCGACCCCGACTTTGGCCACGGGCGCCATCAGGACAACCTCTATCAGGCGCAGCCGGTATTTCTAGCGCTTAAAGACGGCGTGGCCTGGGGGCTATACCTCAACTGTAGCTACTACAGCCAGATCGATGCCGGCGCCAGCCAGGCCGATACCTTAGAGCTGATCGCTCACGGCGGCGAGCTAGACTACTACCTGCTTGCCGGCCCTACCCCACCGGCAGTAGTCGAGCAGCTCACCCACCTGACCGGCCGCCCGCTGCTGCCGCCGCTGTGGTCGCTCGGCTACCACCAGTCGCGCTGGAGCTACGGCAGCGAAGCTGAGGTTAGGGCCATTGTCGAGGACTTTAAGGAGCGCGACATCCCGCTCGATGTCGTTCATTGCGATATCGACTACATGCGCGGCTACCGCGACTTTACTTGGGACTCACGGCGCTTTCCTGACCCCCAAGGCCTAGTGTCGGCGCTGTCCGAACAGGGGGTGCGGGTAGTCACCATTATCGATCCCGGCGTCAAGGCCGAGCTGGGCCAGGGCTATCGCGCCGCCGATGACGGTGCGGCGCAGGGCATGTTCCTAACTAACCCGGACGGCAGCCTGCTGGAAGCCTACTGCTGGCCCGACGCAGCCTTCTTCCCCGACTTTAGCCGTGCTGCGGTGCGGCGTTGGTGGGGCGAGCAGCACCGCGAAAGCCATAGCGAGACGGGTGTGGCTGGCATCTGGAACGATATGAACGAGCCGGCCACCTTCGATCGGCCGTTTAGCACCGGCCTCTCCAAGCAGAAGCCGTTGCCGCTAGCTACCCCTCACGGCGAAGGCGAGGAGCGCACCACTCACGCCGAAGTTCATAACCTCTACGGCCATCTGATGGGCCGCGCCACCTTTGAAGGGCTGAAGTCGCTGCGGCCGGACAAACGCCCCTGGGTGCTGACCCGCAGCGCCTTTGTGGGCACGCAGGCCTACGCCACCGCCTGGATGGGCGACAACAGCTCGTGGTGGGAGCACCTGGAGCTGAGCCTGCATCAGCTGCCGAGCATGGGGCTGTCAGGGCAGCCATTTGTCGGGGTAGATATCGGCGGCTTTTTTGACGCGCCTAGCCCGGAGCTGTACGCCCGCTGGATCGAACTTGGCACCTTCTACCCCTTCATGCGTACCCACACCTGCGCCGGCACACCGCCCCAGGAGCCGTGGTCGTTCGGCCCCGAGGTCGAAGCTTTGGCGCGCCAGTCGATCCGGCTGCGCTACCGCCTATTGCCGTACTTCTACACCCTGGCCCATCAGGCGCATCGCTTTGGGACGCCCTGGCTCAGGCCGCTGCTTTACGACTTCCCAAACGATCCCGAAGCGGTAGCGAGCGACGATCAGCTGATGGTCGGCCCGCACCTGCTGTTAGCGCCCGTCTACCAGCCGGGCCGCACTCATCGCCACGTCTACTTGCCGGAAGGCGCCTGGTACGACTTCTGGAGCGGAACGGCATATAGTGCAGGCCATCACGCCGTAGCTGCACCGCTGGGGCGTCCGCCGCTGTTTGTGCGGGGCGGTGCGGTGCTGCCACTTGGCAACGTGCGCACCTCGACCATGCTGCCGCTTAACGAGCTCAGCTTGCGCCTCTATCCGGGGGCAAGCGAGTGGACCCTTATTGAGGACGCTGGTGACGGCTGGGACGAGGTGGCAGCTACTACCGTGAGGCTTACACCCGGCCCGGACGCGCTCAGTATCCAGATCGGCGCTCGGCAAGGCGGGTTCACCCCGGCTCCGCGCCAGCTTGTCGTCGAAGTGATCCAACCGCGCCCTCCGGCCGAGGTCCGGCGCGATGGGGTGGTAGTGGCATGGCAGTGGGATGAGGCGCTCTCTGCCATTGTCCTTAATTGGCCCGACGACGGGGCGGAGCACACCGTCGTTGTCACGCCGTGAGCGCCTGATTACCGAGATGTGCTGTCTCAGCTTGTAGGACGCGGCCCCGTTGCCCTCGTGGTAAGTGAAGGCGTGTATACAAGCACTGGGTAATACTACTTTGACTTCCATATGGCGCTAACGCGCCTCATGGCCGTGCTTCGGCAGGGCGTCTTTCCGCAGCGTCGATCGCTTAATCGGTCAGTGGGCTGGCACGATGAGCTTCCGCGTTTCGTCAGGCGCATGCTTCTGGAGTCGAATGTGGCTGCCGCGCTCCGGCGCGCTACGGAAGAAAATCCCCAACACACCAACGCCCTGCACAATCTGGCGGTCGTCTACCACAAGCAAGGGAAGGTGGCCGAGTCGGTTAAACTCCAGCGCCAAGCGGTGCGGCTCGAGCTACGCAGCAAATCTCAAGGGAACGCCCTCGCCCCGGAAGTGGCTGGTTGGGCGCGCAAGGTAGCTTACCGAGGTTTTGTGGTAGTGGCGCTGCTGCTGGCAGTCATTGTGGCGCTGCTCTACCTAGCGTGATAGCATAAAGGGGATTCATGAACCGTCGTTCACCATCAGCGAAGCGCCGGCCCGAACGAAGTGCCGAGCCCCAAAAGGGTTTGGCGAGCGGAGCGAGTAAGATTCGATCCACGAGAACAACCAGAGCCATTTTTGAGCTGAGCTCTACTCGAACACTTGACTACCGAATTGCGGGAGAAACGTCATGCAAAGAATCGTCCTAATCGGTGCCGGTAGCGCTAGTTTTGGTTTGGGAGCGCTGGGGGATATCGTCAACAGCAGTATTCTTCAGGGCAGCACCATAGTTCTGCACGATATTAACGCCGAAGCCCTGAGCAAGGTAGAGCGGATTGGACGGGAGTATATCCGCGAGCGCCAGTTACCCTTTGAGCTGCTGGCCACCACCTCGCGCCAGGAGGCCTTGCAGGGCGCTACGTTCTGCATCATCGCCATCGAGGTTGGCAACCGCTTCGAGCTATGGGAGCAGGACTGGCACGTGCCTCAGCAGTACGGCATCCGCCAGGTTTATGGCGAGAACGGTGGGCCGGGGGGGCTGTTTCACTCCTTGCGCATCATCCCGCCCATCCTTGAGATCTGCCGCGACATCATGGCCCTGTGCCCGGCGGCCCACGTTATCAACTACAGCAACCCCATGAGCCGCATCTGCCTGACCGTTAAGCGCAAGTTCCCCGAACTGAAGCTGATCGGCCTCTGCCACGAGATAAGCTCGCTGCCCCACCACCTGTCGGCGATGCTCGATACGCCCCTGGCTAACTTGACCATTAAGGCTGGCGGGCTCAACCACTTTAGCGTGCTCCTAGCGGTCTACTACCAGGACACGGGCCAGGATGCCTACCCGGAAGTAAGAGCCAAAGCTGCGGCTTACTTTGAGAACGTCCCTACTTCTGCCCAGATCATGGCCGGTATCCTCGACCCGGGCGGCCGAGAGCCCCAGGCTCGCCAGTGGGCCGAGCGAAGGCTGTTTCTGGAGATTCTCAACCGCTTTGGCTACCTACCGATAACCACCGATAGCCACTTTGGTGAGTATCTCCAGTGGGCGCACGAGGTCGTCGATCACCAGGGGATTCTCGACTTTTACCGCTGGTACCAGCGCTGGTGCCTAGAGCTCGAGCCGGAGTCGAGAATCGACAACCCGGGTTTAAAGGAGCGCGCCATCCCCATCATCGAGGCGATCCTGACCGATGCCCGCCAGGAGGAGCTGGCGGTCAACATCATGAACGACGGCCTGATCGATAACTTGCCGCGCGATCTGGTGGTTGAGGTGCCGGCCATGGTAGATCGGCACGGTGTACATGGCGTGCGGCTGGGCTCCTTGCCCAAGGGGATCGCCGGGCTGCTGGCCAATCAGGTAGCTGTTCACGACCTCACTGCCGAGGCCGTGCTGACAGCCAGCCGTGAAGTTGCCCTGCAAGCACTGTTGGTCGACCCGGTCGTGCATAGTGTGCGCGCGGCTGAGCAGACGCTTGACACCATGCTCGACTTGCAGCAGCAACACCTCGGCTATCTCCGCTAGCCTTTAGGATAGGCACGAGACCAGGGGTCGGCCTGACTTTCACGGCCTGGGGGAACTTCTGTCTAGCCATACCAGGTATCATGATAGCGTGCTAACGGGCAACGCTAAGGAGTAACCACATGTACGCTTTGGAGATCCTTTTTATCATTTCGGCTGCCATCATCTTGTTGGGTCTGGTGGTGCTCATCCCCCTGATTGGCAACAAGCGTAAGGAGTGAGGTTGGTGCCAACCGTGCGCGGTTAGGCCGGGTACGGCCTTTTCCTAAGAGTGAGCTCGAGCTGATGGAAGCCGTGCCTCGGCCTTATTCAGCGTTGTCAGGCCGTGCTCCTGCCAGGGAGCGAGGATAAGCAGCGAGCGCAGCGGGCAAAAATTCGTGGCCGGCACCCTCGACGAGCCAGACTCACACCTGGGTCTCGAGGAGCAGCGCTCGAGCTTCAGGCATCGGCCTCCCAGACTTCAACTAACGAGCTGACGAGGTCGCCGTAGCGGCTGACGGTACCCTGCAGACAACCGAAGATATCGGCGGCAGCTTCGTGGTAGGGCACGAGCTTGGCTACGGGCTTAAGGTGCTCCCCTAGGACGCCTCGCCCGGAACGCTGACGGCACCGTAGATAGCGCTCAGGCTCCGCTTGAGATCAAGGCAAGCGAAGGGAAGCTCGCCCTCCTCCTCCACCAGCCGGTAGAGCCAGCCGCCCTGGTCGCGGTAATAGCCTTCGGCCCGGCGGCTCTCGGAATCTACCAGAAGATACGCTTGCAGGCTCGCCAACTTCTGATAGTTTAAGAGCTTCTCCCGGTGATCGGTGCCCTCGGTGCTAGGCGAGAGCACTTCGACGATCAGGCAGGGGCACTCGAGGTACAAGGGGTGCGGCTCCGCGCTGCACGTCACCACTACGTCCGGGTAGTAGACGGCCTCATCGCCGATTCTGACCTTCATGTCGCTGGCGTAGACGCGACACCCCGCTGCTTGGGCACGGGGCCAAAGCTGTATCACTAGATTGAGCGCCAACTGATTATGGCGCTGACTTGATCCGGCCATGGCATAGATCCCCCCCGCCACGTATTCGTGCTTGACTGCGGCAGCCGCTTCGAGCTGCAGGTACTCCTCAACACCGAATACGGCCAGCGGTCTGACAGACTCGCCCATAGCGCCATTATAGAGCACGCATATAGCAGGGATCATCTGGTTTGATCCTGCGGGTGCTCGCAGGACTGCGAATCGTTGTCCAGGGCGCCTTTGCAGAGATGATACCTGCGCTAAGGCGACTCGGCATTTGTGAAAACCGCTGTCAGTATTTGTGAAAACCGCTGTAAGGCTCGTTTAGCCGGAGGAGGCTCCGCGGGCATTGAGCCCGGCGTAGAGCAAGATGCCAGCGGCTACCGAGGCGTTTAGGGCGCGGATTTTGCCGCACATGGGAATAGCGACCAGCTCATCGCACTTGTCGCGCACCAGGCGGCGCATACCCATCCCTTCTGAGCCGATCACCAGAGCTACCGGCCGATCCCAGTCGAGCTCCTCCGGGCGGCTAACGGCATCGCCCGAAGCGCCGTAGCACCAGATCCCCTGGCGCTTGATGTCGTCCAGGTAGCGGGGCAGGTTCTTGACCTGCACCAGCGGCAGGTGGCTGCTAGCCCCCGCCGAGACCTTGGCCACTACCGCCGACAGCCCGGCGCTGCGGCGCTCTTCGGTCACTACCCCGTGCGCACCCAGCACTTCGGCGCTGCGGATGATAGCCCCGTAGTTATGCGGGTCGGTGATCTGATCAAGTAGTACCAAAAACGGCTTCTGGCCGCGCTGCCGGGCCCGCGCCAAGGGGGCGTCCGGCTCAGCGAACTCAAGCTCCGGCAGCTCGGCGGCAATCCCCTGATGGCGCGTAGTCTTAACTGCCTGATCGAGTTCGATGCGCGGTAAAGTGACAACGGGCACCTGATGCTGACGCGCTAGCCGTGCTAGTTCGCGCTCGGTGCCGGGCTGCAGGCCGTGGGCGAGCAGCAAGCGTCTGGCCTGACCCTCTTTGAGGGCTTCAATGACTGCCTGGCGGCCGTAGATGATCATGGTGCGCAACCTTCCTGTGCGATGACGCCGAATTTCAGGCATCTACACCGAGAAGCACGAGCGGTACCGCAGGAACTCCACGGCCTTGCCGGACGAGGTCATAGAGAGCGCCTTCGTAGTAGCCGGGCCCTGAAGACATCTGAGACTGCATGCTCTTCATGGGCAAGATCTCAATGCCGACATCGATCTTGTTGCCCACGTAAAAAGCCATGTGCTTTACAAAAAGGTCGTAGGCGATGAACGCGTACTTACCAAATTGCACTTCGAGCGCCACGCGCTCTTTCTCGAAATCGGTCTGGTTGTATGAAAAGATAGGCGTCTTCAGCTGGGCCTCAATCCTTGCTTTTTGCTCCCCTAGCGGTAGTTGCAGTGTTTGCCTGATGAGGTTGGCATCATCAGTCACCCAGTAGCTAGTCCTATTTTCCGTCCAGCCATGGCGCCGAAGTTCCGCACCGAAACGCCGATTAATATCCTTTGGGCTGTACAACAGCCGACCCATCATGGTGCTTTCTTTGCTGACCTTGGTACGACACGCTTCCGCATCGATGAGGGCAATAGTCTGCTGGATTTCTTCCCAGAGGGGCTGCCTGTGAATAAGCAGCCATTCGTGACCGTTGAGGTGGGAGTAGAGCTGAGCAATTCTCAAGGCAAATCGTCCTCTTGCTGCCGCCACTCATCAGGAATGCGGGCTACGCTCTCGTGACCTGTTGGTGTCCACACCGGTGTTCCTAGGCGCCGCATAGGTAAGGTGCCATTAAAAAAGCGGTCGATTCGCTCTCTAGCGATGGCAAGATAAGCAGGTTCCTTCTCGCTCCCCATGGCTTTGCGATTACTCTTGATCGCAGCGATTAGCGAAGACCCCACACCGGCGTAGGGATCGTAGACCCAATCCCCCTCGTTGGAAAGAGCAAGTACACAGCGCTCGACCAACTCGATAGGAAACTGTGCCGGATGAATGGTCTTCTCAGGATGGTTGGATTTGCAATTGGGGATATCCCACATGGCCGCTTCCCATTCCTGCAGCAGTATCTCCCAAACGTCCGAGGGATTTTTGCCTTTGGGATTGCCGGACAGCTGCCCCTTGTTAGGGCCCTTGAAATGGCGTTTTCCTGGGTACTTCGCGGGAATCCTTACGCTATCGAGATTAAAGGTGTAGTGGTCAGTTTTGGTAAACCAAAGCAGTGTCTCATAACGTCCCGAAAAGCGGTTTCGCGCGTGCAGCCCGTGGCCGAAATGCCAGATGATGCGGTTGCGCAGCTGCATACCCAGGGCTTTGAAGATAGGGTAGTAGAAGACGTCGAGCGGAAAGACCTCACCCCTTTCGACGTAGTTGCCCACCTGCCAGCACAGGCTGCCATCATGGCTAAGGACGCGGTGCAGCTCCCGAATCGTTGCCTCTTGCAGGCTGAGGTACTGGTTGATCTCTACCTTGGTCTCATACACCTTGCCGATGTTATAGGGCGGCGAGGTGACGATGAGCTTGATTGCCTCATCGGGGATTTCGGCTAGCAGCTCGAGATTGTTGCCTTCATGCAGAACAATAGCCGCCGAGGGGACAAACCTGGCGGCAATCTCGGGCTTAGCTAGTTCGTCGAAGAGAGGCTGTGCCCGCATGAGGTTATTCTAAACCACAATCAAAGGCGGGCTAGCAGCATTTTGGCGTGTTCTCGGTCCTCTTGGAGCTGTGCAGTGAGCGCCTTGAGGCCGGAGAAGCGCTGCTGCTGGCGGATAAAGCCCTCGAACCAGACCGTGAGTTGCTGTCCGTAGAGGTCGCCCTGAAAGTCGAGCAGGTGTATCTCCAGCGCTGGCGGTTCAGTAGGGAAGCTAGGGCGCGGGCCGACATTAGCCATGCCGCCATACCGCCCTTGCGGGGTGTCGACCGACACTGCAAAGACGCCAAGGGGCAGCGCCTTTGGCGCGGGTAGTGCCAGGTTGGCGGTGGGGAAACCGAGCTGCCGGCCTCGCTGGTCCCCCTTGACGACCGGGCCAATAGCGAGGTAGGGGTGCCCCAGAAAGCGTTTCGCCTCCTCGACCTGCCCTGCTTGCAGGAGCTGGCGGATGTGCGACGATTTGACGGCGACACTGTCCAGCCGCTTCGTCCCAAACACCTCGATCTTGTGGGTGACGTGGCTGAGATCGTCCAGGCCACCGGCCCGCCGATGCCCAAAGCGGAAGTCCTCGCCGACGATCACGGTATGCGGCGAGAGGGCTCTTAACTGTGCCAAGAACACCGCCTTATCGGTCTGGGCATACTCTTGATCGAACGGGATGGCTACTACCGCTGCCGGTTGAAACGGCGCGATCAGCAGCAGCTTCTCCTCCAGGCTGGTAAGGTACTTCTCACCGTTGAGCACCACCTTAGCGGGCGGATCGAAGGTGATTACCGCGCTCGCATGACCTTGACGCGCCTCACTCTGCATGTGAGCGAGCAGTAGCTGATGGCCGAGGTGTACCCCATCGAAGTTGCCAATGCAGAGGATACAGTCCCGGAGCTTAAGCGCCTCGAGGCTGTGCAGGAGGTTCATAGCCACCCTCGCCGTGCCAGCGCGACCGCTAAACCCAGGGTCGTCGGGGCGCTGGTGGCCAGGATGCCGCGGGCGATCTCGTGCCAGGTCTCGCGCAACCTACGCCACTCCACCGCGACCTCCTCGCCGTCATCGGGGCGACCGGGTGTCGCGCTGAGCTCGCCGGCCTCAAATAGATACAGCTTCTCTTGGCAAAATCCCGGACTGGTGTAGACCTGGCTCAGCAGCGTCATGGTGCCGCTCAGCTGAGCCTCCTCGGCTAGTTCGCGCCGCGCAGCTTCAAGCGGAGTTTCGCCCGGATCGATCAGCCCGGCGGGCAGCTCCCAGGTTTCGCGGCCGATGGCCGGGCGGTGCTGCCGCACCCCTAGTACCTCGTCGCCGCGCAATGCCAGGACGCAAACTGCATCGGCGTGCTCGACCACCTCCCAGCGGTTATCGAGGGTGACAAGGGTGAGGATCTTTCCCCGGTAGATAACGTTGCGCTGCATCAGGACATCCGCTACCCCGCGCCACAACGGCGCGGGGTAGGTATGGTCAATACACTGAGGCCTAATTCTCTTCCGGATTATAGCGCAAGAAGGCCGGGATGTCGTAGTTGCTGGGGTCGTAAGTGCGCCCGCCTGCTACCGCACGCAGCTGGGTGGGGCGAATCACCTTCATCTGCGGCGCGTGATTAAAGCCAGCGGCGATCACCGTCACTCGCACCTCATCAGCGGCGTCCTCGTCGTAGGTAACCCCGAACAGCACGTTGACATCTTCGACCTCGGTGGCCTCGCTGATCTTTTCAACGATCTCATGAGAATCAAAAAGCGTCAGCTCATGCGAGCCGGTGATGTTAATTAGCAGCTGGTGGGCACCCTCGACACCGCGTGCCAAGAGCGGGCTGTGGGTAGCGCTATTGGCTGCCTCCTCAACAAGTTTCTCACCGCGCCCGGAGCCGATCCCCATCAAGACGGTGCCGGCGCCGGCTAACAGCGTGCGGACATCGGCAAAGTCGACATTGATCAGGCCCGGCACGTTAATCACATCGCTGATCCCCTTGACGCCGTGATATAGCACGCGATCGGCTACCCGGAAGGCGTCACTAAGCCTCACCTTGCGGTCTAGCGCCGAAAGGAGGCGCTGATTTTCAACCACGATCAGGGCATCGACCTTGTCTTCAAGTTTGCGCAGCCCCTCTTCGGCGGTGCGTCCGCGCTTAGGGCCTTCGAACTGGAAGGGCGTAGTGACTACCGCGATGGTCAGCGCTCCCAGTTCACGGGCTAGCTCGGCCACGATGGGCGCGCTGCCGGTGCCGGTGCCGCCGCCCATACCGGCGGTAATAAAGACCAGATCTGAGCCGCGCAGTTGCTCGGCGATGCGGTCGCGATCCTCCATGGCAGCCTTTTCACCGATTTCTGGGTTGGCACCCGCGCCTAAGCCCTTGGTGATATGGTCGCCCATCTGGATCCGGGTCTCGGCGAGGCTCGAGGCGAGCACCTGGGCATCGGTGTTGGCTGCGATGAACTGCACCCCTTGCAGGCCAGCCTCGATCATGCGATTGATAGCGTTATTCCCGCCGCCACCCAGGCCGATTACGCGAATGACCGCATTGTCCATCTTTGTCGCTCTCATAGCACTCCCTCTTGCCTTAGGCCCTAAAAGAAATCCTTGAAAATGCCACGAACCCGATTGAGAAGTCCTCTAATACTGCTCCCTTCAGGCACAGGGGTGCGCCGCACCGCCGTACCGGACGTATTAAGGTGGGTCATGCCGTAGCGTACCAGTCCGACGGCGGTAGCGTGAGCTGGGCTAGCGACCACATCGACTAAGCCAGAAACCCCGATGGGCTTGCCGATCCGTACCGGCAGCCGGAAGCGTTCGGTGGCGACTTGCTCGAGCCCTGGCATGATGGCGGCCCCGCCGGTGATCACCACGCTCCCGGCTAGTAGCTCGAGCGCTCCCATGCGCTGTTCGATGTTGCGTTTGACCAGATCGAGGATCTCCACTACCCGCGGCCTGATGACCTGCGCCAGCTCATAGGTTGATAGCGAAGCGGTGTAGTTGGGGTGGGCCACCTCCAGGGCCACCTCACGGTCGGCCAAGTCCGGCACTGCCACGCCGTACTTCTTCTTGACGCGCTCAGCTTCATCGGGCGGAATGCGCAGTAGCTGGCTGATATCCTGAGTGATGTGATCACCCCCCAGGGGAATGACTGCCGAGTGAGTCAGATTGCCGCGCCGGAACACCCCCACGTCGGTGGTACCGCCGCCGATGTCAACCAGCACCGTAGTCAGCTCAGCTTCGCTGCTATCTAGCACCGCCAGCCCTGAGGCGAGCGCTTGGATCACAATCCCATCGACCTCGATGCCGGCGTCGCGGGCACAGCGCTTGAGATTCTGCAGCGGCCCCTGGGCGCCCGCCACGATATGGACATCGACTTCCAGCCGCACCCCGCTCATCCCCACCGGATCCTTGATGCCGTCCTGACCATCGACCACGTACTCCTGCGGAACGACGTGGATGACCTCCATGTTGGCTTCCAGCGGGATGGCCTTGGCGTTCTCGATGGTCCGCTCCACATCGGCCCCAGTGACCTCCTGGCCGCGCCGAATGGCGGCCATGCCATGGCTGGTGAAGGCTTTGAGGTGGTTCCCAGCGACTCCCACCCAGGCGCGGCTGACTTCAACGCCGGCTACCCGCTCGGCGGCCGCAACCGATTGCCGCACACTGGCAATGGTGCGCTCCAGATTGACCACCACGCCTTTGCGAAGCCCATCCGAAGGCACCGTTCCCTCACCGATAATGTCCAGCACGCCATCGCTGGCGAGCTCACCGATCACGGTGCAAATTTTCGTGGTTCCGATGTCGAGGCCGACAATGATCTGTCCATCTTTCATGGCAGCGCACTCACTCCCCATGGATATACGGATACCTGTCCACCTTGCTGGCTCACAAATGCCCCCCAGTGCTCCTTTAGCAAGTCGATGCTCGGAGTATAGAGCCAGCCTTTGGCATGGCGAACGTCGAAGCCGCCTGGCGAGTAGCTTATCACCTCGGGCGCGAACTCCTCTAGCAAGGCGACCAACTCCAGCGCTTCATCTCGCCTGCTGGGCCCCCAGCCCGATAGCACCACCAAGTTGGCTTTAGTCTCCTCGGGTACATTGGGTAAGACTGTACCATCTATGGCCATCACCGTGTTGCCCGCCACTATGGCTGGCGTGCGCTCCCATACTTTAAGCGAAAGGGTATCCGGCCAGTGGCGAATGACCCGCACCCGGCTGATCCAGGGGTCCTCAACCAAGCGCTGGAGGCGCCAGGTGTTGACCCAGAGCAGCGGGTCGCCGGGGGCAATATCGGCCAGGGCCATGATCTCGCTGGCCGAGTAGTGGACGTTGCCCAAGACCTCAATCCGTTCGACCTGCGGGGCGAAACGGCTGACCAGCCAGAGCCCGCCCAGCGCCACTAACAGCAATAGCATCAGGCGGCGGCGCATTCGCCCTCCTCAAAACCCCACAGCTGCCACTCAAGCTCGAGCCCCGGCACGCGCCGGCGGATGATGCTTAACAGCGTGCAGACGTCCCTAGCGGTGGCGCCGCCCAAGTTGACGATGAAGTTGCCATGCTCCAAAGAGACCATGGCCCGGCCTACGGTGAGCCCTTTGAGGCCGGCTTGGTCGATGAGTCGCCCGGCGCTATCGCTTGGAGGGTTCTTAAAAGCGCAACCCGCCGACTTGACCTTGGGTTGGCCCTGGCGGGCTGCGTCGACCTGGTCCAACAGGGCCTTGACCCGCTCAGTGGTAGAGGGGGTGAGCCGCAGCCGGACGCGGGTGATGATCGCCCCCTGGGGCAACTCGGTGTGGCGGTAGCGCATAGCCAGGGCACTAGCCGGGAGGCGGTGAAGCTCGCCGGCAACAAACAACTCCACCTCTTGCACCACATCAGCCATGCAGCCGAAACGGGTCCCGGCATTCATGGCCACCGCCCCACCCAACACCGCCGGCACGCCGAGCAGCCCCTCCAAACCCGAGAGCCCGGCCTCGGCGCTGCGCCGCACCAGCCCTGGCAAGGGGGTGGCCGCACCCAGCCAGAGGTCAATTTGGCCAGTAAACAGCGCGAGGTCTTGATACTCAGGGCCCAGCTTGATGACCCGCTCGCCGATGCCCCGATCCGCCACTAGCAGGTTAGAGCCCGCGCCGATGACGCGGTAGGGAGCTTGCGTCGCCTCGCGCAACTCCGCCTCGCTAGCGACCTCCCACAGCTCAGCCGGCCCGCCGACACCCAAGGTGGTCATGGTCCGCAGCTCGACCTGGCGACGTCTAGGCGCTGCCATCGTCCCCCCCTGCTTGCGCTACGATCCCCGCCGCCACTTTCCATACGTCGCCCGCACCTAATGTGATAACTAGATCTCCGGCCTGGAGCGATTCGCTGAGGTAGCGCTGGGCGCCGACCAGGTCAAGGTAGGCAGCGGCTTTCCCCGCAGCCTGGAGTCGCTTAACTATCAGTTCAGAAGAGATGCCGGGGATGGCAACTTCACCGGCACCATAGATATCGAGCACGATAATCTCATCGGCCAGGCTGACCGCATCGGCCAAAGCACTCCAGTGCAGCGCAGTGCGCACCCAGCGGTGAGGCTGCAAAACGGCGCGCACGCGGCGCCCGGTATGCCTAGCGGCCTCGAGCGCCACCCCGACCTCGGTCGGGTGGTGGGCATAATCATCAATAATCAGCGCCTGGCGGACGCTGCCGTGGCGTTGCCAGCGCCGCCCCACGCCGGTAAAACCGCGCAGGCTGCCTAGCAACGGAGTGGGGTCGAGACCAACCAGATCGGTAACGGCCAGGGCGGCGGTGGCATTTTGCACGTTGTGTCGGCCAGGCACCGACAGCTGGACGGTCAAAGAGTGTCGATTTGGCGTAATTAGCGTAAAGCTGCTGCCGTTTGGCGTCAACACCAGGTCGGTAGCGCGATAGTCAGCGCCCGCAGTCAGACCGTAGCTAAAGGCCTGCTGATGCCCTGCCAACAACGGCGTAAGCGTGGGCCAGTCGGCGCTGATTAGCACCGTGGCGGCCTGCTCGGCAAACCGCTGAGTGGCCGCTTCTAACTCCGCTAGGCTGGCGTGGTAGTTGCGCCGTTCCTGGTAGCCGCCAGCGATATGGTCGTCCTCTAAGCTGGTAATCACTGCTAGGTCACAACGTAGTTGCGCAAAACCGGGGTCAGATTCGTCCACCTCGCAGATTAGCCGTGGACCCCGGCCATGACGGACGTTGCCGCCGGAACTAGCAAGAGCTTTGAGGTGCGCACCGAGCAGCACCGAGGGATCTTCACCAGCAGCTATCAGGAGCGACGCAATCATGCCCGTGGTGGTACTCTTGCCGTGCGTGCCGGTGACCCCGATGCTTAAGCGGGAAGCAACTAGCTCGGCTAGCAGCTCGATGCGCTTGATAATGTCGAGACCGCAAGCTTTAGCAGCAGCGATTTCAGGATTATCATCGGCTACCGCCATGCTGCTGATCAGGCGTTGCACGCCGGTTAGGTGCTCGGGGCTGTGGCCAAGGGCTACCTGGATGCCAAGCTCGCGCAGCGCCCTAACCTCGGAGCTATCCACGATATCGCAGCCTGAGACTAGATAACCTTCGGTATGGTAGTGGCGCGCTAAGCCGCTCATGCCCACGCCGCCGATACCCATAAAGTGAAGATGAGGCTTCATGCTTGCTCCCATGCGGGCTTAGGCGCAATAAGCTGCTGAATCACCCCAGCCAAAGCCTCTGCCGCCCCTTGGGGCGAGCGCTGCAAGGCCCGCGCTGCGGCCTGCCGGCGCCGCGATTCATCAAGCAGCACCTGCCAGGCCACGACCAAGGCCGCAATATCGCGCTCCGCTTCGCTCTGGCGCAGCAACAAACCCGCGCCGGCTCGTTCTACAGCCACCGCGTTATGGTGCTGGTGGTCCTCAGCTGCGCTCGCTAGCGGGAGCATCACCAGCGGCACGCCGTGAAAGGCGGCCTCGGCGAGTGTACCAAAGCCGGCGCGGGTAATGGCTAGATCGGCCGCCGACCAGGCGGTAGGCGCGTCGAGGTAAGGCTGAACGTAATAGTGCGGCAGGTCGGCTGCGGCCTGCCTGACCTCGGCCTCCCAGCGCGCTCCGCTGCTGTGGATGACGATCGGTGGCACAGTCAGGCGGCGGCAGGCTGCCGGGACGAGCCTGTTAAGGGCCAGCGAACCCTGGCTGCCGCCCATTACCAGAGTGACCGGTCCGGCCGCTGGCAGACCCAGGCGGGCTTTGGCCGCGGCCTTGGTCAGCCGCGCCTCACGGATCGGGTAACCGACGTGCTCTACCCGGATGCCGGCAGGAAGATGAGCGCTAACTTCCCGGTTACTGACGGCTACCACCGCTGCGCGACGCGCAAACCAGCGCGTGACCAGGCCGGGAATTGCGTTCTGTTCGTGTAAGACCAAGGGAAGGCGCAGCCAAGCAGCAGCTGCTACCCCGGGGAAGCTGGCAAAGCCACCGTAGCCTACCACCACAGCAGGTCTGAGCGCCTTGACTATGCGCCGGGCCTCGCCGAGGCCACGCAGAGCGCGATAGGCTTGACGCGGATCGGGACGGCGGCGATCAAACTTCCCGGCGCTAACCCCCTGAAAGTTAAAACCGGCCTCCGGCGCCAGGCGCGCCTCCATACCGCCCTGCTGCCCTAACACGACGACGTTATAGCCCCACTCTTTGAGCACCTGCCCCACCGCCAGCGCCGGGTAGATATGCCCCCCGGTTCCGCCGGTCGCCATCACGATGCAGGGGGCGGTCATGGCGCGGCCTCCAACTGGCTCTGCCGATAGCCGCTGTGGATGAAGCCGATAGCGATAGAGGTCGAGACCAGGCTGTTTAAGCCGTAGCTCACGAAGGGGAGGGGCATGCCGGTAACCGGCAGCAACCCTGCCGCCACCAGCAGGTTGATGGCCGCCTGGCCACAGATATAGGCCGTAGCTCCGGCAGCCAGCAGCGAGCCGGGCCCGCTTAGGCGCCCAGCGATCGCGATGCCGCGCACGGCGATAATCAGGTAGAGGGCAATCAGGGTCGTAAGGCCGAGCAGGCCGAGCGTATGGCCGATAGCGACCGCTATCATGTCGGTGTCGGCGGCAGGCACGCTCATGGGTTGCCCTGGCCCAACCCCCACTAGGCCGGCGCGGATCAGGGTGCGCTGTGCCTGGATGGCCTGAAAGCTGATGGTCTGGGTCTGCTGCTGCGCCCCCCACAGATCGGAAAAGCCGGTTAAGCGATCTTTGATATAGCTGTACTGGCTGAGATAAGGGCCGGCTACCAAGGCCGCAATCAGCGCTGCCGCTACGCTGATACTCAGCAGCCGGGTCAGGGTAATGCCGGCGGCCAGCATGATGGTTAAAGCTAAAACGAAAATAAACAGCGCCGTACTGATGTTAGGCTGAGCCACCACCAGCCCGGCAGCGATACCTACCACTACCATGGGGCGCCAGATCTGCCAGTTGCCGAGGTGGTTATGGAAAAAGGCGGCAAGATAGGCTATCACGGCGACCTTCATCAGCTCGGAGGGTTGCAGGGTAAAGTTGAAGCCCGGCACGGCCAGCCAACGGCGGCTCTCGCTGCCGGCCGGCGCAAGGCCGATAAACAACACTGCCACCAGCAGCACCAGCACCACGAGATAGAAATAAGGGCTGAGCTTGATAACCTGGCGCAGCGACAGCCGGGCGACCAATACGGTGATAGCCAGGCCGAACAGGACGCGCAGTCCCTGGCTTGGCCACTCGCCCGGGGCGCTGACCGCAATGCCCAGGACACCCAAGGCGCCTAGCGCCAGCTGAGCCAGGATCAGGGCCGAGTCCATACGGCCTCTCCAATCGCTTCCCGGAAGGCAGCGGCCCGCGCCCGGTAGTCGGCGAACTGATCAAACGACGCGGCTAGCGGCGCTAGCAAGACGCTCCCTTGACCGTGATGGTGGCGGCGCAGGAAGTCTATAGCCAGTGAGCAGGCCGAGCGCAAGGCCGCCTTGCCGTCGCTCTCGGAGCAGATCAGCGCCCGGGTCCACTTGCCCACGGTCTGGGAAAAATCGGGGCCGCTCTGGCCGATGCCGATAAACAGCGCTACCCGATCTTGGATCAAGGGCTGCAACGAGGCCAGATCGGCCCCTTTATCTACGCCGCCAGCGATCCACACTACGGGCGCCGGGGTCTCGGCCAGTGCGGCCTGCACAGCTAGCGTGCGGGTAGCGATGGAGTCTTCGATAAAGCGGATACCTTCGACCTGGGCCACCAAGCTATAGCGTCCGGCTACCCCGGCAAAATCGCGCAACCCTTGGCGAATGGACGCGGTGTCCAGCCCTAGCACCGCAGCGGCTAGGGCAACAGCCAAGGCGTTGGCCTGATAGTGGCGTCCGGTTAGGCGCAGCTCAGAGCTGTTAAGAAGTGGCTGCCCTAGGAGCATCAGCGTCTCGCCCTTGAGCCAGGCGTGGGTAGGGTGGGCGATGGAGTAGCCGTAGGTGCTAGCTGGGGTAGTGCGCGCCCACTCTCGCAGCAGCGGGTCGTCCTGGTTGTAGACCAGCGCACTTGTTTCGTCGAGGTTAGCGATCAGCTGCCGCTTGGCGGCGTGGTAGGCGCACACGCTGCCGTGGCGGTCTAGGTGATCGACGCCCAGGTTGAGCAAGACCGCCAGCTTGGGCTTTAAGGTGGGGCAGCGCTCGAGCATAAACGACGACAGTTCGGCCACCAGCAGCTTGCCCGGTTCGGCCACTGCGGCTAGCGCCGGGTCGATATTGCCACCGACCGCCACCCTTACCCCACCAGCGGCTAACACGTCGCCGAGCCAGCGCGTCACGGTGGTCTTGCCCGCGGTGCCAGTAATACCGACGATCTCGGCAGGGACAGTGCGGTAGACCCACTCGACCTCGCCGATCACTGCAATGCCGCGCTGCCGCAGCGCCAGCAGATCAGGGTGGTCCCACGGCACCCCCGGCGCAGCGATGCAGATATCGACCTCAGCCCGGCTCGGCTCCAGGCAGGGCACGGCTGCCAGGCGCGCCATTTCAGCGGCGTCCTGGGCTGTCAAGCGCTGGTCGTAATACCACAGCTCATGCCCTTGCCGGTGCGCTAGCTGCGCAGCGGCCAGACCGCTCCGCCCCAGGCCGTAGAGCAGCAGCTTCACCCGCGCCCCCCCCAGTACCAGGCGATAGCTACGCAGATGGCGGTCAAGAGCCAGAGGCGGAAAACGACCTGACCTTCCGACCAGCCTGACAGCTCGAAGTGGTGGTGCAGTGGGCTCATCTTTAACAGGCGCGAGCCGCCGGTAAGCCGGAAGTAGCTGACCTGGACAATTACCGACAGAACCTCTAGCACCGGTACCAGGGCGATCAGCGGCAGCCACCAGACCCAGCCCGAGACGATAGCCAGCCCTGCTAGCGCCGCACCGAGCGCCTCGGAGCCCACTCCGCCCATGAACACTCGGGCCGGTGGAGCGTTGTACCATAGAAACCCCAACAGGCCGCCTAGCAGCGCACCGGCCAGCGAGAGCGGCAAGAACAAGAGCAGCATGATGGCCATCAATCCAGCGGCTAGCCCGTCAAGCCCGTCGCTGAAGTTCATAGCGTTAATAGCGCCGACGATGATCAGAGCGTAGGCCAGGGTATCGAGCCAGTCGATACCGAACAGGCTATGACCGGCGCGGGTAGCGTACAGCGCAAAGGCTAGGGCAATAGCGGTTTGCAGCAGCAGCCGGTAGCGGGCCAACAGTCCGGGGACGGCGTCAGAGTTGGTGGTCCGGCGTCTGGCCAGGATAGCCATCAGGTCGTCGTACCAACCTAATAGCGCCGCCGCCAGGGTGAGGCAGGCTACCGCCCACAGGTCGGCGCTCTTATCACCGATCAGCAGCCAGACCAGCAACGCTGCCAGCAAAAAGGCGACACCACCCATAGTCGGCGTCCCCTCCTTGCTGAGGTGGCTACGCGGGCCTTGGCTTCGGATGCTCTTGCCCCAGCCGTAGCGCTTGGCTAGCTGCACGAAGGCTCCTACGCTAAATAACGCCAGTAGACCCGACCAGAAAACGATCACGCCAGCACCTCCGGGGGGGTTGCGCGGGACAACAGGGCCTGCACTACCCGCTCGAGCCTCATCCCGCGCGAACCCTTAACCAGCACCGCGCCGGCCAGCGGGGTCTGCTCCAGGCTCGCCAGCAGCGCCTCGACCGTGGCGGTGTAGTGCGCCTGCGGGTTCTCGGCGGCGGCGATCCGCGACTCCGGGCCGACGAACAAGACCTGCTCTAAGCCGTGCGTAGCGCGACCCATAGCCCGGTGCAGGACCTCAGACTCGAGGCCCAGCTCGAGCATGTCGCCCAGGATAGCGGTATGCGGCCCTGGAAAGGTGGTTAGTGTGTGTAGCGCCGCTGCTAGCGAGGCCGGGTTGCTGTTGTAGCTATCGTCGATTAGGGTAAAGTCCGGCAGCGTGTGGATCTGCAGCCGACCGGGCTCGAGCCGAACCGCGCTAAGCCGCGCCGCCGCCTGCGCCAGATCGATGCCGAAGGCCTGGGCTAGCGCCATGGCCGCTACCGCGTTGCGAGCCATCACCGGACTTGGATAAGGGAGCCAAAAGCGCACGCCCAAGACTTCGAGCTGCTGCCGGGCGGCTTCGCTCCTTAGTACCCGCCCGGTCACGTCGCAGCCTGAGTCACCATCAAGCCCGTAGACGATGCTGCCAGCTTGCAGTCCGGGCAGCAGATAAGGTAATGCTGCGGCGCTGACCCAACCGCGGGCGGCAGCCGGGAGCTTGCACTTCTCGGTGGCTACCTGTCTGATGTCGCCTAAGCCGCTGAGATGGCTGCTAGCGATCAAGGTCAAGACGCTGTGGGTGGGTTTAGTTAGCGCGATTAAGGAGTCCATGTCGCCTACGCGGTCGATGCCGAGCTCGAGCACCAGGTGGCGCGGCGGCTTAAGCCAGGCCGCAATTAGCGTCTGCGCCAGGGCTAGGGGGGTGTTGAAGTTTCCTGGGGTGGCGGCCGCCTCTAGCGCGGCGCTGATCATGGCCTTGGTGCTGGTCTTGCCGGCAGAGCCGGTCACCGCGATGACCGGTACGGCTAGCTGCGACCGGGCGAAGGCCCCGGCCTTAAGCAGCAGCCCGGCTGGATCGGGCACCGTCACCCCGCGCGGCTGGGGCCGATCTGACACGATAAAGGCGGCCCCTTTGGCGAGGGCTTCAGCAGCATAGTCCAGCCCGTGCCGGCTAGCGCCGGGGAGGGCGAAGAAGGCGTCGCCGGGGCGGACCTGAGCGGAGTGAAATGCGACGCCGCGCGCTGATGGCAGCTCGCCTGTTGCCACGCACCCGCCTCCTAGGGCGGCCAGCCAAGCGGCGGTGATCATCATCCCCTCACGTCACTAACCACTGCGGGGGTGGAGAGGGTGTTGTTGAGCAAGTTACACATATTACACACTATACACCCACCCATCTACCGCTGCTGCACCAGGCGGGTCGGTTGCGGCGGCAGGCCCCACAGCGCCACGGTCTCGCTGGCGATAGCATGAAAGATGGGGGTGGTCACCAACACGCTCAAGCTGCCGATCTGAGGGCGTTTGAGGTAGATCACCATCGTGACGCGGGGGTTATCAGCCGGGAAGATGCCGGCGAAGCCTACGGCGTATTCTCCCTGCAGGTATCGCCCCTGCTCAGTATCAAAGATGTTAGCGGTGCCGGTCTTGCCCGCCAAGGGGATGCCGGGGACCGCTGCGCGCCGGGCGCTGCTGCTTTCGACGGCGAAGACTAGCATGTTCCGCACGGCCCTGGCCACCTCGGGGCTAATGACGCGCTGCGGCTTGTCCCACGGTTCATCCTCCAGCAAACGCGGCGGCACCAGCAGGCCGTCGTTGGCGAAGATGCTGTAGGCCACGGCCAGTTGCAAGGTGGTAGTGGACAGGCTCTGCCCGATCGACACCGAAGCCTGGTCTTGCGGCACCCAAGAGGTCCAGGGGTTAATGGCACCGCGGCGGGTAAAGCTGTGCCGCAGGCCAACCTCGCGCCCAAAACCGAAGCGCCGCAGCCAGTCGTGAAGCTCCTCGGGGCTGAAGCGCTGGGCCAACCTGATCAGGCCGATGTTGCTGGAGTAGCGCAAGATCTCAGCTATGCTTAAGGTCTGATCGTGGGGGATCACATCCCGGAAGGTCTGCCCCCCCACGCGCAGAGCCCGCTCGAGCGTCAGCACCTCGTTCGGGGCTAGCCGCCCGGCCTCGAGTAGCGCGGCGATCACGAACGACTTAAAGGTCGAACCCGGCTCGAGCTGCTCCAGGAAGGCCTTGTTGACAAGGCTGCTGCGATCTCGCACCTCGCGCTGGCGGTTAGGATCGAACTCCGGGTAGCTCGCTGCCGCCAGGATGCGGCCGGTACCGGCCTCGATCATCACCACTGTGCCGCTCAGGGCTTGATGAGCTTCGATGCCCGCACGCAGCTCGGCCTGGGCTACCGCCTGGATCTTGGGGTCGATCGTTAGCGTAACGGTTTCGCCGCGCTGCAACCGGCTATCTAGCGTTAGCTCGAGCCCCTCTAAACCGAACCTCCCATCGGGCTGCACCGCCCCGCTGAAGCCGACTAGGTGCGCTGCTAACGTACCTTGCGGATAGCGCCGGTTTTCTACACTCCCTTCGGCCAGGATGGTGCCATCAGCCGCTAAGATGGCTCCCCGCCGCGGAGACTCGGCCAGCGCCTGGGGCCACTGAGGGAGCGACATCTGCAACGAGGCGAAGCCGTACAGGGCCGCTAACAGCGGCAAGATCAGCAGGCCAAGGAAGAGCAACTTGCGGTGTAGCCGCAGCTCTTGCTCTGGGGTGGGGGGTTTCAGCGCCATACGGTGTGAACCTCCAAACCCCGTTCCGGGACAGGGAGAATGGGTGGTGGCACCGGCGCCACGTCGCGGACCTCTCTAGCGTTAGGAACAGCGATCATGCCGCGCTGATGGGCCCATTCGCGCACCGCCAAGGCGCCGGTGATACTGGCGCTAGCGCGGCGCAGATCGCTAAGCGTTACCTGCAACACGGCTTTTTGGGTCATCAGTGCGACCTGTTGGCGATAGAGCTGCTGATTGGCGGCCCCCAGACCGGCCAGCACCACCAGCAGTCCGAGATAGAGCAGAAAGAGCCGTCGCGTGCGCCGGGTCATGATGCCTCACGGCGCCTTTCGGCGCTGCGCAGCTTGGCGCTGCGCGCGCGGGGGTTGGCCTCAATCTCGGCCTCACTCGCCGTAAGCGGCCGCTTGTGCAGCGCCTCAAGCTGCGTGCTGGCGCGAATAAAGCGCTTAACGATGCGGTCTTCTAAGGAGTGGTAGCTAATGACCGCCAGCCGCCCACCCGGCAGCAGGCAGCGCTCGACCCCGGCCAGGGCCGCTTCGAGGGCGCCTAGTTCCTCGTTAACGGCGATGCGCAGCGCCTGAAAGGTGCGCCGCGCCGGATGATCGCGCCGTGGACCGCCAGGATAAGCGCGTAGGATGATCTCGACCAGCTGCTCGGTGCGGGTGATAGGTGCCTCGCTGCGTGCCGCGACGATGGCCTTAGCTAGGCGCCGACTGTAGCGCTCCTCACCGTAGCGATAGAGCAGCTCGGCTAACGCTTCAGCATCGTAGCTATTGACGATATCGGCAGCGGACTCTCCGCATCGGCTCATGCGCATATCCAGCGGACCGCCCTCCCGAAAGGCAAAGCCCCGCTCGGCCTCGAGCTGCATGCTGGACAGACCAAGATCGAGCAGCACCCCCGCCACGCCCGTTAACCCGACCTCCTGGACAACCCCCGCCAGCTCCTGAAAGTTTGCTTCTACCCAGCGGAACTGCCTCCCCGCCGGAACGGTGAGCGCGTCGGCATAGCGGCGAGTGCTGGGATCGCGATCGATGGCCAAGACTGAGCCGCCCGCCTGCAAGATAGCCCAAGAGTGCCCACCCGCACCAAAAGTGCCGTCTAGGTACCAGGCACCGGGCTGTACGGCCAAAGCCGTTAGGCACTCCGCCACCATCACCGGGGTATGCGCCAGCATCAGCCCACCAACTCCCGCAGCAGCTCCGGCGCGGGCGGCTTGCTCTGCACCTCGGCTAGGTTGGCCAACCACCGCGCCTCGCTCCAGATTTCCAGGCGGTTGGGTGCTCCAGCAATAACGACATTGGTGTTGAGATCGGCGAACGTGCGCAAGGTAGCGGGCAGCGTGATCCGCCCGGCGTTGTCGATCTTGGCCTTGGCGGCACCGGAATAAAAGAAGCGGACGAAATTGCGCGCCTCGGCATCGGTCAGCGGCAGCTCGGTCAGCCGCTCCTCGATGCGCCGCCAGGCGGCCAGCGGGAAGATATAGAGGCAGCCTTCCATGCCGCGGGTCAGCACCATACCGTCATCGACGAACTCCCGAAACGGCGGCGGGACGATCACCCGTCCCTTGTCATCCACCGCATACTGGAACTCGCCGAACGGCATCTCCCACCAACCTCCCACTGCGGAGTGAGGCTGTTAGCTAGCCGGAGGTCCGGCTTTCGCCTCGGCTAACGCCTATTCACTCTAAGTCAATCTATCACACTCTTCCCACACTCTCCCACAATCTCCCACCATTTTACTCAAAAGTTGGCAAATTGCTAGTGGTTTTCCCACTTGTGCTCCACTTATGGGGTTATGGGTTGGAGGTTGGGCGTCGTGAAAAACGGGAAATGATCGTTTCTGACGCAATACTAGCACATTTTGAGATCGGCTCGGAGTGCTCGCAAGCGGCAAGTCGCTCGGCCGGGAGCAGCTCCTTACCTGCCAGATCGGTGCGGGAAGCGCCCGCCCAAGACCTTGGCGACTGTGCGTCGGGGGGCAGTTAAGCCACCCCCCGCTAGCATTCCGAGGGAATCTTGCTAGACAACAGCGTTAGTCGGCAGCCGGGCCGGTCAGCCTCTCCCCCGCCTTGCTTCGCGACCTTAACAGCGCAATAGCCAGCGTCAATAGGCCGAGGCTTACTAGCGGGATGAGGAGCCAACCGACCGCAGTGACCCCTGAAGCACCCAGGTACGAGTAAAGCAGCGTCGAGGGGATCGATCCCAGCGCAATGCTGATTAGAAAAACCCGCCAGCGTAAGGAGGTTAACCCGGCTGCATAACTGATCACGTCGGGATTAATAAAGGGGATCAGCCGGGCGATTACGACCGCATAAAGGCCGTGCCGCACAAAGAAAACGTCGGTCGCCTCGAGCGCGCGCCGGGTGGCCAGACGCTCGACTACCGGGCGCCCCAGAATCCTGGCGATGCCAAAGCAGATGGCCGAAGCCAACAGCGCTGAGCTAAAGGTTAGCATGACCCCCCACCAGAAGCCGAAGACGAAGGCGTTGGCAAAAGTCAACACGAAGCTAGGCAGTGGAGCAAGCACCGAGGTGATGATTTGCAGCAGCACCGACACCACCACCGCCCACGGCCCGAAACTGAGCAAGTAGTCCCGCAGGGGGGCAATATCTGCCCTCAAGATCAGCGCTACCGCCTCATTGACCGCCGCGCGCAACTCCGGCTGTAACAGGTAGGCAGCCAGCGCTGCCAGTATCGTCGTTACTAGGGCCAAGGGGGGAAGCACAGCTAACTACAACCGCTCACCGGTAAGCCAGAAGATGGTGTGCTCGTTGACGTTCTCCAAATGGTCGCCCAAGCGCTCTAAGTACCGCCCCACATTCATCAGCCTTAAGGCCGTAGTGATCACCTTCGGGCTCTCCATCATATAAGTCAGCAGCTCCCGCTGTATCTGCTGGTATAAGTCGTCAATCTCGTCGTCCATAGTCAGCCCCTGCCGTGCCGCCGCTACATCCCCCTCGGCAATCGCCTGCATGGTCTTCTCAATCATGGCGCTGAGAACGACAAAGATCCGCTGCGTATCGGTGTACTTCTTTAGCTGCGGCTGAGTAGCTAGCTCGGCACCGGTCCGCGCTACATGCTCGGCATAGTCCCCCGCCCGCTCGATATCGGACAGCGCTCGGTGCATCGCGCCTAAAAAGCGCAGGTCGCGGGCGGCAGGCTGCCGCCGGGCGATCACGGTGAGGATCTTCTGCTCGAGCTCTTCTTGCAGCGCGTCGACCCGATGATCGTTCTCCACACACTGCGCCGCTGCCTCTAGGTCGCCATCGATCAGCGCCCGCTTAGCTAGCTGGCAGCTCTCGCGCACCAGGCTTAGCATCCGCACCATGTCGGCAGCGATCTCTTGGAGGTTCTGGTCAAGGGCATGCACGATCTCTAAGCTTAGCATAGCCGCAGAGGTATCGGCGCCTAGTCGGGGGCGCAAACGTTATGCTTAAGCCGTGGAGCTTATTTTTGGCACTGACGGT
>Ga0208735_100160_pt1 | contig 38920 bp, 46 predicted proteins | sample Subbio12Aug_8Aab_FD_184829 | JGI IMG/M metagenome (GOLD analysis project Ga0208735, IMG submission 184829) | Serpentinite rock and fluid subsurface biosphere microbial communities from McLaughlin Reserve, California, USA - CR12Aug_8Aab (SPAdes) | ecosystem: Environmental > Terrestrial > Deep... | reverse complement strand
CGCTGCGCCCGCCCGGGCAAGGAGAACGCTCATGGCGCTGACCATCGGCAACAACGGCGCCCCGCTCGCCGCCAGGCTGCCGGCCGCCTTGCAAGGCGGGCCGCAGCCTGCGGCCAAGGCGGCGGCTGCCGCCGCGCCCGAGCCCGCAGTGCAGCAACAGCCCCGGCCCGAACAGGTGCAAAAGGCGGTGGAGTCGCTCAGGCAGCTGGTCGAGACCAAGGCGCCCAACAGCCTGGCGTTTTCGGTGGATGAAGGCACCGGCCGCACGGTCGTCACGATCAGCGATGCCGAAACCGGCGAGACGATCCGCCAGATTCCCGCCGAGGAGATGCTGGAAATCGCCCGCGCGCTGGACAAGATGCAGGGAATGCTGTTGCCGCAGAAGGCGTAAGGCGGCGCAAGGCACGCAGGCAACCCGCCCGCCCGACGCGAGTCGGCGCGGGCTTTTCTGCGCTTGCAGTTTGAAATCATCTCACCCATAATAAGGCTGACCAGAACATAAAGGAGTTAACCCATGAGAGCCGTTGCCATTTACGAAGCCAAGGCGCGCTTTTCCGAGTTGCTGGCCGCCGTGCAGGCGGGCGAGGAGGTGAGCATTACCAAGCACGGGAAGCCGGTTGTCAAAATGGTGGCGGTGGCAAGCAATGACGCAGACGCTGTCGCGAAGAGAGCGCGGGGGGAGGCCGCCTTGGCGCGTCTCGCCGAATTGCGGGAGGGCTTCGTGCTCGAAGGGGATATCAAGGCAATCATCTCCGAAGGGCGCAGGTAATGGGTTTCATCGTGGATGCTTCTGTCGGCGCCGGCTGGATCATCAAGAATCAGGTTTCCGAGTATTCCGAGGCTGCGAAGCGTGCCTTGCTCACCGACCCGGTGGTCGTCCCCGCCTTGTGGTGGCTCGAAATGACCAACCTGCTGCGCACCGGCTGCCGGCGACGCACGATCACCGCCGTGGAGGCGCACGGTTTCATCAAGACGCTGGAGGCCTTGCCGATCCGCATCGAATCCCTTGAACCCAATCCGTCGGAGTTGCTCGGGCTGGGCCTGCGCCACGACTTGAGCGCGTATGGCGCCGTTTATCTCGATCTGGCCCTGCGCCTGCAATTGCCGCTGGCGACCCAGGATGCCGCCTTGCGCGAGGCTGCGCTCGCCTCGGGCGTGGGCGTCTGGATGCCCGGATAGGAAAAGTCGGCGCCGGCGGGACGGCCCGGAACCGTTCTTGCTCTACAGATCGACCGGCAAATGCCGATAACCGACATACAGGACATCGACACATGACAGGCCTCTCTTCTCCCGGCATCGGCTCCGGCCTCGACATCAACGGCATCGTCAACAAGCTGATGACGGTGGAGAGCCGGCCGCTGACCGTGCTGGCGCAAAGAGAGGCGAGCTTCCAGGCCAGGCTGACCGCCTTCGGCTCGCTCAAGGGCGCCCTGGCCGGGCTGCAAACGGCCGCCCGGACGCTGGCGACCCAAAGCACCTTCACGGCCATGACGGCCACGGTTTCCGATCCTGCCGCGGTTTCCGCCGCGGCGACGAGCGCCGCGGCGGCGGGCAGTTACAACATCGGCGTAACCACGCTGGCCAAGTTCCACAGCGTGCGCAGCAACATCAACGTCGCCACCACCAGCGCCACATTCACCACGGGCGCCCTGGCGGTGCGCGTCGGCAGCGGCGCTGCGGTCAATATCGCCATCGACGGCACGAACAACACGCTGGCCGGCATCCGCGACGCCATCAACGCGGCCGGCGCCGGGGTGAACGCCAGCATCGTCTTCGACGGCACGGCCCAGCGCCTGGTGCTGACTTCGAAGACCCTCGGCTCGGCCGGCGCGATCTCGGTGACGGCGACGGATTCGGGCAGCGGCGGCACGCACGCCCTCGGCGGCCTCGCCTCGGCCAACCTGATCACCGCCCGCGCCGCCGACGACGCGCAATTCAGCGTCAACGGCGTGGCCATCACCCGCTCGGCCAACTCGGTCGGCGACGTGATCGAGGGCGTGACCTTCAACCTGACGAAGGAGGCCGCGAACGCGACGGTCACCGTGGCCAAGAATACCGGCGCCGTCACCTCGGCGCTGAATGTCTTCGTCAAGGCCTACAACGACGCGACGACCGCCATCCGCAACATGACCGCCTACGATGCGGCCAACCGGAAGGCCGCCGTGCTCACCGGCGACGGCACCGCGCGCTCGATCCAAGGGCAGTTGAGCGGCCTGGTGCAGGCCAGCGTTGCCGGGGTCTCCGGCGGCATTTCCCGCCTTTCCGACATCGGCATCGCGGTGCAGAAGGACGGCGCCCTGGCGACCGACAGCGGCCGGCTCGCCGCCGCACTGGCCGATCCCGGCAAGGACCTGGCCGCGCTTTTCGCCCAGACCGCGAGCGGCAACCAGGGCATCGCGGTGCGCTTCGACACGATCCTCGAGGGCATCGTCGGCCCCTCCGGCCTCATCGGCGGCCGCACCGACGGCCTCAACGCCTCGATCAAGGATCTGCATCGGCGTGCCGATGCGCTGAACCTGCGTCTGGAGCAGATCGAAAGACGCTATCGCGCCCAGTTCGCGGCGCTCGACACGCTGGTGGCCAGCATGACGCAAACCAGCAACTTCCTGTCGCAGCAGCTGGCCAACCTGCCCAAGATTTCTTCCGCCACCTGACCCCAGGAGATCCGCATGTTCGCAACCCACGTTTCCCCCAGCCAGGCCTATGCCCGCGTCGCCGTCGAAACCGGCGTGATGTCGGCCAATCCGCACCGGCTGATCCTGATGCTGTTCGACGGCGCGCTGCTCTCGCTCGCCGGCGCAAGACGCGCCCTGCAAGAAGGCGAGATCGCGACGAAGGGCGAGTCGGTCTCGAAGGCGATCGACATCGTCGCCAACGGCCTCAAGGCCAGTCTCGACCCCGGCGCGGGGGGCGAACTCGCGCCGCGGCTCGCGGCGCTCTACGACTACATCTGCGCCCGCCTGCTGCACGCCAACCTGCACAACGACAGGGCCGCCCTGGACGAATGCGCGCGCCTGCTGACGGAGCTCCGGGGCGCGTGGGAGGAAATAGCCGACGATCCGGCCGTTGTTTCCCCCAGCGCCAGGCCTTCGTGAGGCTAGCATGCTGCCGATGCCCGCCCAGCTTGAAATCTACGAACAGATGAGCGTCCTGTCCGCCCGCATGGTGGAGGCGGCCCGCGCCGGCGACTGGGATCGGTTGATCGGCCTGGAGCGCGCGGTGGCCGATCTGCGCGACACGCTGATCCGGGAAGGCGACAGCGCGGCGGGCGCCCCAGGGGAAGCCGAGCGCAGGCGCGCGCTGATCCGGCGCATCCTGAGCGACGATGCCGAGGTGCGCCGCCACACCGAGCCCTGGATGGAGCAGGTGCGGCGCTTCCTGACCGGCAACGTGCGCAAGCGTCAGGTCGATCAGGCCTACGGCGTCGGTTCCTGAGTCCGGAGATTTCCCCGCCTCCCGCGGCGGCGCCCCCGGCCGAACGCCCATGGTGCTCGTTCCCCCCGATGCCGCCATCCGCATGCGGATGCAGACCGAGTCGAACCTGCTGCAGCCGGTGCAGCCGGCGCGCGCCACCCCCGCCGACCTGCCGGACCTGCGCCCCGGCCAGCAATTCACCGCGCGCATCCAGGCCGTCCTGCCCGACACCACCTATCGGGCCCTGGTGGCCGGCAAGCAGATCACGCTGCAGCTGCCCGAGGGCGCCAAGGCCGGAGACGAGCTCGAGCTGGTGGTCATCGACCGCTCGGCCAAGGTCGTCATCGCGCGCCAGGCCGAGGGCGGCGGCGCGCAGGGCCAGGCGACCCCTTACCCCTACCTCCGCTTCAGCCCCGCGGCGCGCCTGATCGGCCAGCTGCTGCCCGCCGAGGGCGAGACCACCCCCCCGACCCAACTCAACCGCGGCGAACCGCTGCTCGCCCAGCCGCCCCAGGCGCAGGGGGCCGCCCAGCTGGCGCAGGCGCTCGGCAAGGCCGTGGCGCAAAGCGGCCTGTTCTACGAATCGCACCAGGCGCAGTGGGTGGGCGGCCGGCTGCCGCTCGCCGCCCTGCTGCGGGAACCGCAGGGCCAGCATTCGGCCCCGGCGGCCTTCCAGCAGGCGGCGGCCGAAAAAGTCGGCGCCGGCGCGACGGCCGCCGCAGGGCAGGAGCCCGCCCCGGCCGCGCCGCGCGAGGCCAGGACGGGCGCGGCCGCGCCGGCCGAGGCCGCCGCCCTGGCCCGCCAGGTGCCGGATGAACTGCGGCCCCTGGTGCAGCAACAACTCGACGCCGCGGCGACGCAACGCATGGCCTGGCATGGCGAGGTTTGGCCGCGCCAGGCGCTGGACTGGGAGATCGAATGGGACGGCGAGCGCACGGCGGCGGGCGAAGCGGACGCATCCGCCGCCTGGCGCACCGCGCTGGCGCTGGTCACGCCGCGGCTCGGGCGCATCGAGGCCGACTTGCGGCTGTCGGCCGCCGGCGTGGCCATCGTGCTGAGCGCATCGAGCCCACCAAGCCTCGACGCCCTGCGCGCCGCCGCGCCGCACCTGGCCACCGCCCTCGCCGACGCCGGCGTGCCGCTGCGCGGATTCCGGCTGACCAGCGAAAATGAGCACCCTGCCGGGCAAGGATAGGCAGGGGCTGGCCGTCGCGCTCAAGTATGCGCCGGGCGACCAGGCGCCGCGCGTCGTGGCCAAGGGGCGCGGCCTGATCGCCGAGGAGATCATCGCGCGGGCGCGGGCGCACGGCGTGTATGTGCATGAATCGCCGGAACTGGTCACCCTGCTGTCGCAGATCGACCTCGACGAGCGCATCCCGCCGGCGCTCTACGTCGCCGTGGCCGAGCTGCTCGCCTGGCTCTATCGGGTCGAGCGGCAGGGCAGCGACGAAGCCGCCCCCCCGACTTTGTCGTTGCCGCCCTAGAATGCGGTCTTGCCGTCCGCGACCATGACCGACACGCCCGTCCCCGCCGAACCCCTGCCCGTCAGCGCGGGGAGCGAATACGACAAATACATGCTGCGCAGCGCTGCCGAGATGCGCATGGTGCTGCGTGGGCTGCTCGGCCGTCATGCGCAGATCACGGTCTTCTTCAACGACGGGCAGGACATGCTGCTCTCGATGCTGGTGGAGGTCGCGGATCGGCATCTGGTCTTCGATACCGGCGCGGACGAGGAAATCAACCGCCGGGCGACGACGGCAGAGCGGCATTACTGCGTCGCGCTGCTCGACAAGGTCCGCATCCAGTTCCTCCTCGGCGCGTTCGCGCGCATCGACCACGCCGGCCGGCCCGCCTTTCTCAGCGCCCTCCCGCAGGAAGTGCTGCGCCTGCAACGCCGCGAGTTCTACCGCCTGGCCGCGCCGATCGCCCGCCCGCTCAAGTGCCGCATGCCGCTGCCGCTGCCGGACGGCGGCACGCTGAGCCACGAAGCGACGGTGTTCGACATCAGCGGCGGCGGCATCGGCATCGCGCTGCCCCCCGCCGGCATCCCGTTCGCACCGGGGCAGGAAATCCCCGATTGCCGCATCGAGCTGCCCGAGGTCGGCATCGTCACCTGCACCCTCAGGGTGTGCAACGTCCATGAGCTCGCGCTGCGGGGCGGCCTGCGCGCGCAGCGCGCCGGCTGCGAGTTCGTCCGGCTGCCCGGGCCGATGGCGACGCTCGTACAGCGCTACATCATCAAGGTGGAACGCGAGCGCAAGGCGCGGGAAGCGGGACTCAATTAAGGCCGGCACACCACCGCAGGCACAAGCGCATTTCGGCCACCACCTTTTCCGGTAAGTCAGCCGTCAGGCTGCCGCTGTCGGCGACTTCAAGCAGGAGGGCAAGGGGTGCCATGAATTTGAGACTGCCTGAAATGCCGTCAAACCGGCATGTTCATCACGTCCTGGTAGGCCGTGACGAGCCGGTTGCGCACCTGCACCATCTGCTGGAAAGACAGGCTGGCCTTCTGCAGGTTGATCATCACGTCCTGCAAGTTGACGTTGCCGTCGCCGCCGACGAACTCCTGGGTGATCTGCTGCGCCTGGCGCTGCGCGGCATTCACCTGGTCGATCGCCGCCTTGAGCGCCTGGCCGAAATCGGCGCCGTCGGCCTCCGGCGCGGACGCCGCCCTGCCCTGCGCGACCGCGCTGGCGGCGCGCAGTTCGGAGAGCATCAGGTCGAGGCTGCGGGTGTCGATGGCCATGCGCCCTTTATAGCAAAGCCTGTGCCGGCCCGCCAGCCCTCAAGAAACACGAAGGGCCGCCCCGAGTGTTTCTGCCCCTTGAGGGGACCAGGCCGCAGGCCGCAGGACAGCCGAAGGCTGGTCCCGCGAAGCGGGATGCGGCTTTGTCGCACAGATCGCCGCGCAGCGGCGATTTCGGGGTGGGCTCAGTCATCTTTCAGATGGCCTGCTTCCCGATACTGCGCGAGCTTGTAGCGCAGGGCGCGTTCGGAAATGCCCAGCAGGGCGATCGCCCTCTTGCGCGAGCCGCCGACCCTGGCCAGCGTTTCGAGAATGTGCTGGCGCTCCAGCTCCTTCATGTTGGCCGGCCCCGCGGCCGCGACGATGGGTTGTCCCGCCGGCGCGGAAAAAGTTGCGGCCGCGGCGGCGCGCGGCGGCGGCTCCGCTTGCACCGGGGCGGCGGGCGAGAATGGCGCCGGGGCGGCCTCCGGCAACCCGCCGGGGGCGGGCAGCGACAGGTGCGCGGCTTCGATGACGTCGCCCGGAGCGAGGATCAACGCGCGCTGGAGCGCGTTTTCGAGCTCGCGCACGTTGCCCGGCCAGGCGTGGGCGGCAAGGATTGCCGCCGCCGCGGGAGACAGGCGGGCGGCGCGGCCGAGGCGCGCGCCATGCAGGGCGACGAAATGCTCGGCCAGCGGCGCGATGTCGCCGGGCCGCTCGCGCAGCGCCGGGATTGCCAGGGGAAACACGTTGAGACGGTAGAACAGGTCCTCGCGGAAGCGCCCGGCCTTCACCTCGGCGGCCATGTCGCGGTTCGAGGTGGCCAGCACGCGGATGTCGATGGGAGTCGGTTTCTTGCCGCCGACGCGCTCCACTTCGCGCTCCTGCAGCACGCGCAGCAGCTTGGCCTGCAGGGCGAGGGGCATTTCCGAGATTTCGTCGAGCAGCAGGGTCCCCCCGCCGGCCTGCTCGAACTTGCCGGCCTGGGCGCCCTGCGCGCCGGTGAAGGCGCCTTTCTCGTAGCCGAACAGTGTCGCCTCGAGCAGGGTGTCGGGGATCGCCGCGCAGTTGATCGCGACGAACGGCCCCTTGCCGCGCGCCGAGCGGTCGTGGATGGCGCGCGCGAACACCTCCTTGCCCGTGCCGGATTCGCCGGTGAGCAGCACGGTCGCGTCGGTGCGGGCGACGCGCGCCGCGAGCAGCAGGATTTCGCGGGTTCTCGGGTCGGCGGCGATCACGCCCTCGACCGCCGGGGCCATCGCGTAGCGCTCGACCTGATCGAGCAGGGCGCGCGGCTCGAAGGGCTTGAGCATGAAGTCGCAGGCCCCGCCGCGCATCGCCGCGACGGCCTTGTCGACGTCGCCGAAGGCGGTCATCAGCAGGACCGGCAGGCCGGGCCTGCGCTGGCGAATCTCGCCGAGCAGCTGCAGGCCGTCCAGCGGGCTCATGCGCAGGTCGGAGATCACCATGTGGAAGTCCTGCCGCTCGATCAGCGCCAGCGCGGCGGGCCCGCCGTCCGCTCCGGTCACCGCGTGACCGGCCGCCTCGAGCGTGATCAACAGCGCGTCACGCAGCGCCTCGTCGTCTTCGACGACCAGAATGCGCATCGGGACCTCTCCCATCAGGGCGTCTCCGCAGCGGTTGCCGTCATGCCGCGGCTGACGGTCAGGATGAATTCGGACCCGGCGCCGGGCGCGGAGGTCACGTCGATGCCGCCGCCGTGGGCGCGCGCGACGCCGCGCGCGATCGCCAGCCCGAGGCCGGTGCCCTCGGCACGGGTGGTGAAGAAGGGCTCGAACAACCGCGCCACCACGGCGGGCGACATGCCGCGGCCGTTGTCGCGCACCGCGAAGGCCAGCTGCGTCTCGCCGGCCGCGACGCCGATGCCGACGCGGCCGGCGGCCTGGCCGGTCACCGCCTGCAGCGCGTTCTCGAGCAGGCTGGTGAGCGCGCCGGCGATGGCCTTGCGGTTGCCGGTCAGCCTCAGCCCGGCCGGCGCCTGCGGCGGATCGAAGGCGACGCCGCGCTGGCGCGCGAGCGGCTCGAAGGTGTGGGCCAACTCGCCGAGCAGATCGGCCACCGCGAAGCTCTCGCGCCCCAGGGCCTCGCCGCGGGCGAACAGCAGCATGTCGCGGATCAGGCGTTCGAGGTGCTTGAGCCGGTCGACGGTCTTGTGCACGATCGACACGCGACTGGCGGCGGGCAGGTCGGGATTTTCCAGGTTGCCGGCATAGAGCAGCGCGGCGGCGAGCGGGGTACGCAGCTGGTGGGCCAGTTGCGCCGCCATTTCGCCCATCGCGGCGAGCCGGGCGTTGCGCTCCGCCTGTTCGCGCAGGCGCTGGGTTTCGGCGTTGGCGGCGGCCAGCTCGGCAGTCAGCTTTGCCACCTGCCGCTCCAGGGCGCCGTAGGCGGTAGACAACTCCTCCGACACCTGGTTGAACAGGCGGAACGCCTCGGCCAGTCGGGCGGGATCGACGGGGATTTCGCTGGCGGCGGGTGAGACGGAGCCCATACGGCGGATGTTGGCAGAAAGTCGGTGGCGGCGATACGGCGAATAGGCCCGGAACATTACCCGAATTGGCGGCAATTTTTGCCGCTGCTTGCGGGAACCCGTCTTGCTGGGGCAGGCCACAATCGCCCGCATTCGACGGAGACCCTCTAGCGCAATGGCTGAACCGGCAATCGCCGCACCCCCCCCGCCCCTGGGCCTGGGGGCGCTTTCGCAGCTCAACGCCCGCCAGAAACTGACCGCGATGGCGCTGGTTGCCTTCGCCATCGCCCTGCTGGTCGGCTCTTGGCTGTGGACCCGGGAGCCTCCTTATGGCGTGCTCTTTTCCAATCTTTCCGACCAGGACGGCGGCCAGATCATCGCCGCCTTGCAGCAGAAGAACGTGCCCTACCAGATTTCCCCGGGCGGCGGGGCGATCCTCGTGCCGGCGGCCCGGGTGCACGACGTCCGCCTCCAGCTCGCCTCGCAGGGGCTGCCGCGGGGCGGGCTGGTCGGCTTCGAACTGATGCAGAACCAGAAGCTCGGCATCAGCCAGTTCGCCGAGCAGGTCAATTACCAGCGCGGTCTCGAAGGCGAGCTGGCGCGCTCGATCCAGGCGCTCGGCGCGGTGCGCGCCGCGCGCGTGCATCTGGCCATCCCGAAACAGACCGCCTTTCTGCGCGACGAACTCAAGCCCTCCGCCTCCGTGCTGGTCAGCCTGCAGCCGGGCCGCACGCTCGAGCCCGCCCAGATCGCGGGCATCGTCCATCTGGTCTCGTCCTCGGTGCCGCAGCTTGCTCCCGCCAACGTCAGCGTGATCGACCAGGACGGCAAACTGATCTCGCAGCGGGTGGGGGGCTTCGGCAGCGACGGCCTCGACCCGGGCCAGCTCGCCTTTCTCCGGGAGGTCGAGGCGCAATATGTCCGGCGCATCGAGACCATGCTCGAGCCGCTGCTCGGCGCGGGCAATTTCCGCACCCAGGTCGCCACCGAGATCGATTTCAACCAGATCGACCAGGTGGAGGAAAGATATCAGCCGAATCCGGCGCCGAACACCGCCATCCGCAGCCAGCAGACCGCCGAAACCGGCGCCGGCGTCCCGCTCGCGGCGGGAGTTCCCGGCGCCCTGACGAACCAGCCGCCGGTGCCGGCCACCGCGCCGATCACCAGCCCGCCGGTCGGCGCGGCGGCTGGCGCCGGCGCGGGCGCGGCGGGCAACTTTACCCGCAACGCGACGATCAATTACGAGCTGGACAAGACCGTGCGCCACACGCGCGGCGCGCCGGGCGCGGTCAAGCGGCTGTCCGTCGCCGTCGCGGTGAATCACAAGCGCCCCCCCGGCAGCGACGGCAGGCCCGGCAAGCCGGTGGCGCCGAGCGCCGAGGAGCTCAAGCGCATCGAGGATCTGGTGCGCGAATCGGTTGGCTTCAACGAGCAGCGCGGCGACACGATCAACGTCGCCGCCGCCAGCTTCGTCCTGAGCGAGGTCGAAGCGCTCCCGGAGACGCCGCCGTGGCAGGATCCGGTAACCATCGCCCTCGCCAAGGAGGCGGGAAAGTATCTCGTCTTCGCCCTGATCGCCCTGCTGGTGTGGGCCAAGCTGCTCAAGCCGGTGTTCGAGATGTTCGCCGCGGCGGCCCAGCGCGCCGAGGCGGAACGCAAGGCCGCCGCGACAGCCGCCGCGGCGCGGCAGAGCGTCCATGCCGGCGGCATTCAGGCCGGCCGCCCCTTCGAGGACAAGCTCCAGGGCGCCCGCGATGCCGCGAAGCAGGAGCCCAAGCTGGTGGCCGACCTGATCAAGGAGTGGATGGGTGGCAACGGGACCTGAGGAAGGCCTGGAAAAAAGCGCGATGCTGCTGCTCTCGCTCGGCGAGGACGCCGCGGCGGAAGTGCTCAAGCACCTCGGCCCGCGCGAGGTGCAGAAACTCGGTCATGCCATGGCCGGCATCAAGTCCGTGCCGCGGGAAAGGGTCGAGGCGTTGATCGGCGAGGTCGAGCAGCATACCGCCAAGGGCGCGGCGCTCTCGGCCGACGAAAACATGATCCGGGCGATGCTGACGAAAGCGCTCGGCGACGACAAGGCGGCCAACCTGATCGGTCGCATCCTGCAGGGCGGCGACACGGCCGGCATCGAAAGCCTGAAGTGGATGGATGCCGCGACGGTGGCCGACCTGATCAAGAACGAGCACCCCCAGATCGTCGCCACCATTCTCGTGCATCTGGAATACGACCATGCCGGCGAGATCCTCAAGCTGTTCTCCGAACGGCTGCGCAATGACGTGCTGCTGCGCATCGCCACCCTCGACGGCGTGCAGCCCGTCGCCCTGCGCGAGCTCAACGAGGCCATGACGCGCATGATGGCGGGCGCCTCGGCGAGCGTGAAAAAGGCGGCGATGGGCGGCATCCGCCATGCCGCGGAGATTCTCAACTTCGTCGGCCAGGCCGCCGAAACCTCGATCGTCGACAACGTGCGCGAATATGATCCCGACCTGGCGCAGAAGATTCTCGACGAGATGTTCGTCTTCGAGAATCTGCTCGACGTGGAAGACCGCGGCATCCAGCTGCTGCTGCGCGAGATCCAGTCCGACTCGCTGATTCTCGCCCTCAAGGGCGCCTCGCCCGAGCTGCGCGAGAAGATCTTCAAGAACATGTCGCAGCGCGCCGCCGAGATGCTCAGGGAAGACCTCGAATCGAAAGGGCCGGTGCGGCTGTCCGAGGTCGAGGCCGAACAGAAGGAAATCATCAAGATCGCCCGCCGCCTCGCCGACGAGGGCCAGATCCAGCTGGGCGGCAAGGGCTCCGAGGATCAGATGATATGACAACCGCTTGGGAACGCTGGGAGCTCGCCAGTTTCGACGACGGCGCCGCGTTCGCGGCCAACGGTGCGGCCATGCACGCCGCCGCTGCCGAAAAGATCAACGTACCGCTCGACCGTGCCGAGATCGAGCGCATCTGCGCCGAGGCGCGCGAGGACGGCTATCGGGCCGGCTACGAGGCCGGCAAGCACAGCGGCTACGAAGCGGGGCGGGAGCTCGCCCTGGCCGAGGCGCGCCGCATCGGCCAGGCCGCAGACAGCCTGGAACAAGCCCTGGAGGAATTCGACCAGCAGGTGGCCGACGAATTGCTGGCCCTGGCGGTCGAGATCGCGCGCCAGGTGGTGCGCCAGGAAACCGCGGCGCGGCGCGAAACCCTGCTCGCCGTGGTCAACGAGGCGTTGACCCATCTGCCGCACCAGCATGTCGCGATCCGCCTTGCGCCCGCCGACGCTTCTCTGGTGCGCTCCTGGCTGGGCGACGCTCTGGCGCATTCCGGTCACCGCATCCTCGAGGAACCGGGGCTGCGGCCCGGCGACTGCCTGCTCGAAGCCGGCGGGAGCCAGATCGACGCCTCGGTCGGGACCCGCTGGCGGCGCGTCGTCGAGCAGCTCGGCATCGCGTCGGCCTGGGAAACCAAGTAGCCATGTCGCCGCACTGCCAGGCCTGGCGCGCGCTGCTCGCCGAAAGTCGCAAGCAGCTGGCCGAGGTCATGCCCTTCCAGACCAGCGGCAGGCTCACCCGCATCAGCGGCCTGGTCATGGAAGCCGCGGGACTCAAGCTGCCGCTCGGCTCGGGCTGTCGCATCCAGGTGCCGGGCGACGGCATGATCGAGGCCGAGGTGGTCGGCTTTGCCGGTGAACGCCTCTACATGATGCCGACCGAGGACGTGTATGGACTGGCGCCCGGCTCGCACGTGACGCCGCTGGAAATCCCCCCGCCGCCGCCGCGCATCGGCCAGGCGGCCCAGCCCTTCCGGCGCGCCTTCGACCGGTCCAAGCACCTGCCCGTCGGCGAACAGTTGCTCGGCCGCGTCGTCGATGGCAACGGTCGGCCGCTCGACCGGTTCGGGCCGCTCGAGCCCAAGCCGGCACGTTCCCTCATCAGCCGGCCGTTCAACCCGCTGCAGCGCGCCCCCATCGCGCAGTCGCTCGACGTCGGCATCCGCAGCATCAACAGCCTGCTGACGATCGGGCGCGGGCAGCGCCTCGGCCTGTTCGCCGGCTCCGGCGTGGGCAAGAGCGTACTGCTCGGCATGATGGCGCGCTATACCGCCGCGGAAATCATCGTCGTCGGGCTGATCGGCGAGCGCGGGCGCGAGGTCAAGGAGTTCATCGAGCGCAACCTCGGCGAGGACGGGCTCAAGCGCTCGGCGGTCGTCGCCGCGCCGGCCGACGTCAGCCCGCTGATGCGCCTGCAGGGCGCCGCCTACGCCACCTCGATCGCCGAATACTTCCGCGACCAGGGCAAGCATGTGCTGCTGATCATGGACTCGCTGACCCGCTACGCGATGGCTCAGCGCGAAATCGCGCTTGCCGTGGGCGAGCCGCCCGTGACGCGCGGCTACCCGCCCAGCGTGTTCGCCCGGCTGCCGCAACTGGTCGAGCGCGCCGGCAACGGGCTGGTCGGCGGCGGCTCGATCACCGCCTTCTACACCGTGCTGACGGAAGGCGACGACCCGCAGGATCCGATCGCCGACGCGGCGCGCGCCATCCTCGACGGCCACATCGTCCTCAACCGCGCGCTGGCCGACGCCGGCCACTATCCGGCGATCGACATCGAGCAATCGATCTCGCGCGCCATGACCCAGCTGATCACGCCGGCGCATCTCGAGCGCGTGCGCCGCTTCAAGCAGCTGTACTCGCGCTACCAGCGGGCGCGCGACCTCATCGCGGTCGGCGCCTATGTCCCGGGCTCGGATTCCCTGCTCGACCGGGCGATCGAGGTGCATGGGCCGATGGATGCCTTTCTCCAGCAGGGGATCGAGGAGCGCGCGGACGCGGACGCAAGCCTCGCGGCGCTCGGGACCCTGCTGCCCGAGGCGCGCTGAGTCCCTGAACCGGCGTCTATACTTGCCCCATGAGCAAGCGCTTCCATCTGAAGTCGGTGCATGAGCTGTCCGGCCTGCGCCTCGACCAGGCCGCGCGCCAGTTGGGCCAGCTGATCGCCGGCGAGCGCCAGGACGGCCAGCGCCTCGCACTCCTCCTGCAATACCGCGAGGAATACCAGACCCTGTTCCTCGCCGCGGCCGGCGAGGGGCTGGACCCGCGCCGCTGGCAAAACTACCAGAAATTCCTCGCCAAGCTCGACGAGGCGGTCGACCAGGCGCGGGCACTGGCCCACAGCGCGCGCCAGCGCACCGCGGCCGGACAGCAGCACTGGATCGAGCAGCGCGGCAAGGTCAGGGCGTTCGACACCCTGGCGCAGCGTTTCCGCGCACGCATCGCCTACGAGGAAACGCGCCGCGACCAGAAGCAGGCGGACGAACACACGGCCCGCTTCGTCGATGGGGCGAGGAAGACAGAGTAGCCGCGTCTCTGGCGTGTTCCTTGCTTTGGATGCCGCCAGAGACCTTTCTGACGAGGGAAATGCCGATGCCAGCCATGCCTTCCGCCCCAGGCGCGATTCCGGGGATTCCGGCGCCCGCCGCGCGGCCGCAGGCCGGCGCAGACGCCACGGCATCGGCCGAAACGCAAGGCCTCGGGCCCGAGGCCTTCACGGCGCATTTCCGGCGACTGATCGGCGCGCCTCCGGTCACCGGGGTGGAGGCTGCTGACCGGCTGCCAGCGGCGCCGGAGGCGGCGCCCGTGGTCGATCCGGCCGCCCTGCTGCCCTTCATCGAGGCTCTGGGCCTGACGCAGCCGCCCGCCGCCGCGGGTCCGCCCGGAAGTCGCGGCCGCACGCCGGACGGCACAGCCGATCCCGCTCTCTTCGCCGCGGCAAGTTCTGCCGGCCAGTCGGAAGCGCCGGGCCGCAACGCCGGGCGCGGCTTGCCGCATCCCCTTCTCGTACCCGTGCCCGGCGCCTTCGCCGCAGCGGCGGACAGCTCGACGCCGCCGTCCGCCGTGCCGGCCGATGCCCTCCTTGCCGGGCGCGAACTCTCCGCGCAGATCGTCGGGGCGATCGCAGCCGCGAAGGAATCGTCATCCGCCGCGGGCGGCGTCGCCACGGCCGCGCCCGCGGCGCTCGAGGCCGCTGCGCCGCGCAACGACACGACCGTTCCCGCCGGCGCCCTGCTGCGCGAACCCGTGGGAACGCCCGGCTGGAGCGAGGGGATCGGCAACCGCCTGATCTGGCTCGCCCACCACTCGGAGAGCCAGGCCGAACTCATCCTCAACCCGCCGCAGATGGGCCGCGTCGAAATCAGCCTCACCGTCAAGGGCGATCAGGTCTCGGCGAGTTTCGTCGCGGGCAATCCGGTGGTGCGCGAAGCGCTGGAAGCCGCCCTGCCGCGCCTGCGTGAAATGCTGGCGGAAGCCGGCATCCAGCTGGGGCAGGCGCAAGTCGGCGCCGAAAATCCCCGGCAATGGGCGCACCAGCAAAAACACGGGGATAATTCCGCTCCTGACCCGGCCCGCGTCCCCGATGCGGCGCCATCCTCCGTCAGCCCGGCCGGCCTGATCGCCGGGCTCAAGGGAGGGCGCGGACTGGTCGATGTATATGCCTGAATCCGCACGACAGGAGTAACCGATGGCCGAAGCGAAGAAGACCGAAGCCCCCGCCGCCGAGGAAGCGCCGAAGAAAAAAAGCAAGCTCTTGCTGATCATTCTGATCGCCGCGCTGGTGCTGATGTTCGGCGGCGGCGGTCTGGCTTTCTTCCTGATGAAGAAAGGTCAGGCCGAGGCGGAGGCCGAGGAAGGCGGAGAACCGCCGGCCAAGGCTGCCAGGGCGAAAAAGGCGAAAGACGCGGGGCCGCCGGTGTTCGCCAAGCTGGATCCGTTCGTGGTCAAACTGCAGCAGGGCGGCCCCCAGGAGGCCTACGTGCAGGCGGTGCCCGAGCTCAGGCTGCTCGAGGCGCCGACCGCCGAACAGATCAAGAGCTACATGCCCGAGATCCGCCACCGGGTGCTGCTGATCCTGGCCGGCAAGAGCGCCGCCGAATTGTCGACGCCGCAGGGCATGCAGACGCTCGCCAACCAGATCCGCGAAACGATCAACGCGACCCTGACCGGCGCGCCCCTCGACGTGGCCGCCGCCGCGCAGGACCAGGCCGCCCCGGACGCCCCGGTGCAGGCGGTGTTCTTCTCCTCGCTGATCGTGCAGTAATCCGGCATGAGCCAGGATTTTCTCTCCCAGGAAGAGGTCGATGCCCTGCTCAAGGGCGTCACCGGCGAGGCCGACGAAAAGCCCGTCGACGAAGAGGCCGGCTCGGTCAGACCCTACGATCTGGGCCGGCAGGAGCGCATCGTGCGCGGCCGCATGCCGACCATGGAGCTCATCAACGAGCGTTTTGCCCGTTACCTGCGCATCGGCCTGTTCAATTACATGCATCGCGGCACCGAAATCTCGGTCGGGCCGGTGCGCGTGCAGAAGTACAGCGACTTCATCCGCAACCTGGTGGTGCCGACCAACCTCAACCTGGTGCAGGTCAAGCCGCTGCGCGGGATGGGCCTCGTGGTGTTCGATCCGAACCTGGTTTTTCTCGTTGTCGACAACCTGTTCGGCAGCGACGGGCGCTTCCACACCCGCGTCGAGGGCCGCGATTTCACCGCCACCGAGCAGCGCATCATCCTGGGCATCCTCAGCGTCGTGTTCGCCGAATGCGAGAAGGCCTGGAAACCCGTGTTCGAGATCCGTTTCGAGTATGTGCGCTCGGAGATGAACACGCAGTTCGCCAACATCGCGACGCCTTCGGAAATCGTCGTCGCCTTCACCTTCACCGTCGAGTTGTCGGGCAATTCGGCCGAAATGCATTTCTGCCTGCCCTACTCGATGATCGAACCGATCCGCGACATGCTCTACAGCACCATGCACAGCGAGCAGGCCGGCGCCGACCAGCGCTGGAGCGGCATGCTGCGCAAGCAATTGCTGGCGGCGGAGGTCGAGCTGGTGGCGTCGCTCGGCGGGACCGATCTCGCGCTCGGCGAGGTGGCCCGGCTCAAGGTCGGCGACATCGTGCCGATCGACATCGACGAGGTGATCGGCGTGAGGATCGACTGCGTGCCCCTGATGAACTGCCGCTACGGCATCAGCAATGGGCAGTATGCACTCAGGGTGGACAGGTTTCTGGCGCCCGAGGAGGTTACGGAGTAAGCCATGGCAGAGACAGACAGCCCCGCCCAAGTGAATGACGACGACTGGGCCGCCGCGATGAGCGAGCAGGCGACGGCGGAGGGCGCGGCGGCATCGACCGCCGCCGGCGACGACTGGGCGGCGGCGCTGAACGAACAGGCCACCCACGAAAAGGCCCAGGCCGCGGCGGCCCCCGCCGCCAAGGTGTTCGATCAACTCAGCGGCGGGGCGAACCCCAAGGCCAACCAGGGCCTCGACCTGATCCTCGATATTCCCGTGCATCTGACGGTCGAGCTCGGCCGGACGAAAATTTCGATCCGCAACCTGCTCCAGCTCGCGCACGGCTCGGTGGTCGAACTCGACGGCCTGGCCGGCGAGCCGATGGACGTGCTGGTGAATGGCACCCTGATCGCCCAGGGCGAGGTGGTCGTGGTCAATGACAAGTTCGGCATCCGCCTCACCGATGTCATCACGCCGCAGGAGCGCATGCGCAAGCTGAACCGGTAAGGCTGCGCTTTTGCCGCTTATTCCGGCCATCGCCCCGGCGGGCCGGGCATAAGCTTCGTGGCCATGTCGCCGCGCGTCGTCCCGTTCGCCCTGCTGCTTCCTTCCCTCGCCCGGGCCGCCGAGGGCGGCGCCGGCGCCGCCCCGCCGCCGACCCTGCCGCCCGCGCCCCTCGATCTCGGCGCCAGCGTCCTGCAGATGGCGTTCGGCCTGGTCGTGGTGCTGGCGCTGTTGCTCGGCGCCCTGTGGCTGCTCAAGCGGATCAACCAGCCGCGCGGGCCGGCCGCCGGCCTGATGCGCGTCGTGGCCGGGGTCGCCGTGGGGCAGCGCGAGCGCGTGGTCATCCTCGAACTGGGCAGCAGCTGGCTGGTGCTCGGCGTCGCGCCGGGCCAGGTCACCACGCTGGCCGAAATCCCGCGCCAGGATCTGCCGGCCGGCGCACAACCGCCCGCGGCAGGCGAGTTTCCCGCCTGGCTGAGGCGGATCGCCGAACAGCGTCGTGGGCAAAGGTAGTCCGGTCGCGCTGCTGGCGCCGCTGCTGATCGCCTGCGGCGCGCTGCCCGAACTGGCGTTCGCGCAGGCCATGCCCGCGCTCACCAGCACGCCGGCCCCCGGCGGCGGCACGCAGTGGTCGCTGTCGATCCAGACCCTGCTGCTGATCACCAGTCTCACCTTCCTGCCCGCCCTGCTGCTGATGATGACCAGCTTCACGCGCATCATCATCGTCTTCTCCCTGCTGCGCCACGCGCTCGGCACCCAGACCTCGCCGCCCAACCAGGTGCTGGTGGGACTGGCGCTGTTCCTCACCTTTTTCATCATGGCGCCGGTGGGCGAGAAGATCTACCACGACGCCTATCTGCCGCTGGCGGAAAACAAGATCAACTTCCCGGAGGCGGTCGAACGCGGCGCCGTGCCGCTGCGCGAATTCATGCTGCGCCAGACGCGCGACGCCGACCTGGCCCTGTTCACAAAGATCTCGCGCTCGCCGCCGCCGGAAAACGCCGCCGCCATCCCCATGCGCGTTCTGATCCCCGCCTTCGTCACTTCCGAGCTCAAGACCGCCTTCCAGATCGGCTTCATCATCTTCATCCCCTTCCTCATCATCGACATGGTGGTCGCCTCGGTGCTGATGTCGATGGGCATGATGATGATGTCGCCGGTGATCGTCGCCCTGCCGTTCAAGGTCATGCTGTTCGTGCTGGTCGATGGCTGGCAGCTGATCATCGGTTCGCTCGTCACGAGCTTCGGCTGAGAAATTCGCCATGACCCCCACCACCGTCATCGATATCGGCCGCCAGGCCGTCGAAGTGATGCTGATGATCTCCGCCCCGCTGTTCATCGCCGCGCTCGCCACCGGCCTGGTGATCTCGATCTTCCAGGCCGCCACGCAGATCAACGAGGCGACGCTTTCCTTCGTGCCCAAGCTGGTCGCCGTTTTCATCACGCTGGTCGTCGCCGGGCCGTGGATGATCGCGGTGCTGGTGGACTTCGTCCGGCGCCTGTTCGGATCGATTCCGGGCATGATCGGATGATCGCGTTCACCAGCGCGCAACTCGACGCCTGGATCAGCGCCTTCCTGTTTCCCCTCGCGCGCATTTTCGGCCTGCTGGCGAGCGCGCCGATCTTCAACAGCGTCGCCCAGCCCCAGCGCATCCGGCTGGTGACCGGCCTCGTCATCACCCTGGCGATCGTGCCGGTGCTGCCGCCGATGCCGCCCGTCGCGCCCGGCTCGTGGCTCGGCCTGGGGATGCTCGCCCAGCAGATTGTGATCGGCGTGCTGATGGGCTTCAGCCTGCGCCTGGCGTTTGCCGCGGTCGACCTCGCCGGCGACCTGATCGGCGTGCAGATGGGCCTGTCCTTCGCCATCTTCTACGATCCGCAGAATGCGGGACAGACGCCGGTGATTTCCGAATTCCTCGGCCTGCTGACGATGCTGATCTTCCTGGCCATGAACGGCCATCTGCTGACGCTGCATGTGCTGGTCGAGAGTTTCCGCCTGCTGCCGATCGCCCCCGCCCCGTTCGCCGCCGGCGGCATCGCCGCGCTGCTGGCCTGGTCCTCGGTGCTGTTTTCCGCGGGGCTGCTGCTGGCGCTGCCGATGATCGCCGCCCTGCTGATCGCCAACTTGGCGATGGGCGTGCTCGCCCGCGTCGCGCCGCAGCTCAACATCTTCGCGGTGGGCTTTCCGGTCACGCTGATGGCCGGCTTCCTCGTGCTGATGTTCTCGATCCCGTTCTTCGGCGCGGCGCTGGAGCGCCTGTTCGACCAGACCTTCCGCGCCCTGGATGCCGTGCTGCGCGCGGCGGCGGGCTGATCAGCCCGCCGTTCGCCTGAACCGGACCACCCCGGCGGCGGTGCGCTGCGCGCCGAACAGCGCGGACTCGATTCCCTCGGAATACTCGACGATCTCGTAACCGCCGTAGCCGCCCGCGCGCATCAGGGCGCGGGCGCGCTGGTCGAACACCACCCGCGCCTCGCCGGCGCCGCCGCTGTAGTAGCGCTTCATCTCCATGCGGAAGTGGACGTGATCCTCGGGCAGGCGGGTTTCCTCGATGCGCCAGTTGGGCGCGAGCGGATCGAGGATCAGCCAGGCGGCGCCGACCCAGATTCCCCAGTAGACCAGCTTCTCGAGCGGATAGGACACCGACGGTCCGAGCTGGATTGTCGCGTCGGGAATCAGCGGAGCGCCGATCACGTTGGCGGCGGCCTTGGCCACCGCCTCGCTCGCCTTGGCGCCGACGCCGTCGGCCCTCACCGCGGCCGGGTTCTGCGCGCAGCCGGCCAGCAGCATGACCACGACGGAAATCGTCGAAAGCCGGCGCAGGGCCGCCCCAAGCCGACGCCCCCCCCGTGGGGGGCAGCGAGCCGGGTTTGCGAGCGTGGGGGGCCAATCAAGCCGGCGCAGGGCCGCCCCAAGCCGACGCTTCCCCCGTGGGGGGCAGCGAGCCGGGGTTGCGAGCGTGGGGGGCCAACAGTGTCGGCGCTGGCGGGACGGCACGAGAAATGGCCTCATCACAAGTAGTTGAACAAGGATAGCTGCGATATCTTCACGAAGGACTGTTGCGCGGCCTGCAGGTCGGTCTGCTTGCGCGTCAGGTCTGAAATCGCTTTTGCATAGTCGAGATCCTGCAGCTGCGACAGGGTCTGCTGGTATTGGAGACGCAGATCCTGGTTGATCTGACCGAGCGATTCGAGCTCGCTCATGCGGCTGCCGATCATCGAACGCACGCGCAGGAAATTGTCGTTGGCCTGATCCAGATCGCGCAGCGCAAAGCCGACTTCGTTGGCGTATTTCGCCGCATCCGCCGGCAGCGCCGAGTTCGATTCGAGCGCCAGGATCAGCCGGCCGAGCGTTTCGAACACGCCCTGGGTCGCGCTGGGCGCAATGGTGAACGTGTCGCCCGCCGCCGGGCTGCCGGTGATCGTCACGGTCGCGCCGTTGAAGCCGATCGCTGCACCGCTGCGGTAAACGCCGGTGGCGACCACGCCGGAAGCCGCGCCCGTGACGGTGTAGTCGAGACCGCCGGCGGAGGGCGCGAAACTGACGGTGTAGGTGTCGGCGACGAAGTTGCCGGTCACGCTGCCGGCGTCGATGATGCCGGCGCCCGTGTTGCCGGCGCCGTAGGCGGTGACGAACGTGCCGTTACCGTTGCGGATGCGCTGGAAAATGTCGCGCCCGGAATCGCTCACTTCCAGCATGCGCGTGGCGGAGACCTGGAGTTTCCGCTGGCCGTCGTCGCCGGCATACGCGACGCCGCCTTCGACCGTGCCGGCAAAGGGCTTGGTGGCGCCCATGAAGCCGGAGAACAGGTATTGCCCCTGTCCGTCGGCGGCATTGGCAATGCCGAGCAGTTCGTCGAAACGCGCGCGCAGCTCGAAGGCGATCGATTGGCGATCGTTTGCCGACAGGGTCGCATTGCCGGCCTGCACGGTCAGTTCCTTGAGGCGCGCAAACATGTCGTTGAGACTCGTCAGCTGGGCTTCCGCCAGTCCCAGGGCGGAAACGGCATTTTTCTGGTTGGTCGAAAACTGGCTCAGGATATCCGCGGACTGCGTCACCTCGAGGGCGCGCGCCGCCGCCACCGGGTCGTCGGCGGGCGTAAGGATGCGCCGGCCGGAGGCCACTTGCTGCTGCAAGTGCAGCAGTTGGGACCACTGCCTGTTGATGCTGGCGACGCCCGCATCGAAGATCATGCTGGTGGCGATTCTCATGGCTTATCTTCCCAGGGCGAGGATTTCTTCGAACAGCGTGCCGGCGATCCCGATCACCTTGGCCGCGGCCTGGTAGGCCTGCTGGTAGCGCAGCAGGTTGGCGGCTTCCTCGTCGAGATTGACGCCGGACATCCGGTCGCGCGCCGTCTGCGCCTGCTGGAGCAGGCTTTGCTGCGCCTGCCCGGTGATCTCGACTTCGCGCGCCCGGTTGCCGATCTGCGCGACGAGCGTCGAGTAGGCCGACTGGTAGGTGGCAGTGCCGCCCGCCATCGTGTTTGCCGTCTGCAAGGCGCCCAGCAGCATGGCGTTGCGGTTGTCGGCGACGCCGGCGGAATTGCGTTCGATGGTAAACACATCGCCCGCTGCCGGAGTGCCGGATACAACAACCCGCCAGCCGTTGTGGTCGATGTTCGCACCCGGTGCATGGGCGATAACGGGGCCGGCTCCGTTGATCTGATAGCCGCCGGCAACGAAGTTGAGCGTCGTCGTCGTCCACAAATTTGGATTGGTTGCGTCCAAAGCGATACCCGCGCTGATGCTGCCTGTGCCGGTATTCGTCAGGGGCGTTGCCGTGCGGATCGGCGCGGCGAGCGCGATATCGCGCGGGCTGGCGATCGCCAGGGCGAGATCGCCGGCGCGCTGGGTCACGCCGATCGCGCTCAGGTCGAAATAGTCCCCGCCGAGATCGCCATCGAGGTCCTGGCCGAGCCGGTGCTGGGCGTTGAAATCCCGCGCGAGCGTCAGGGCGATCTGGCCGAGGTCGCTGCGGGCGTCGTCGAGCGACTCGCTGCGGAACTTGAGCAGGCCGCCGAGCGATCCGCCGGCCAGCAGCGACTCCGGCATGAGAATGGCGCCGCCCGCGGGCGTCTGCACCGCGACGACGATGCGTTGCGGATCGGTCGGCGACGGCACCGCCTGCAGCGCCAAGGGAACCGTGCCGACCACCAGCGGCTGGCCGCTGCCGATGAACACGCTGTAGGTGCCGTCGCTTTGCAGGAGGGTCGTGGCGCGGATCTTGGTGTTGAGGTCGGCGATCAGCCGGTCGCGCTGGTCGAGCAGGTCGTTGGCGGGCTGGCCGGGACCGGCGGCCTGGGCCAGGACGACGCGCTGGTTGATGTCGGCGATCTGGCGCGCGAAGGCATTGATCGCCGTCACCTCGCTGGCGATCATCGCATTCACGCCCTGGCCGATTTCCGCCAGGCGCAGGTCGATGGCCTGGAAGCGCGCAACCAGCGCCTGACTGGCCGAGAGCATCGACTGGCGGGCCGGCAGGGAGGCGGGATGGGCGGCCGCCTCCTGCACCCCCCCGAAGAAACCGGACAGCGCGGGCGACAGCCCGGCGCTCGGATCGGCCAGCAGGTTGTCGATCTGGCGGATCTGGGCGAGGTAGCTGTCCATTTCGGCCGCGCCGGTGCTGGCGGAGAGCACCTGCTCGTTCAGCTGCTGGCTGTAGAGGCGCCGCACCGTCTCGACGCTGGTTCCCTGCCCGATGAAGCCGGCGCCGGTGAACATCGGCGTGTTCGTCGTCTGGAAAATCTGCTGGCGGCTGTAGCCTGGGGTAGAGGCGTTGGCGATGTTGTGGTTGGTGGTCAGCAGGCCGATCCGCGCTGCGTTCAGCCCACTGATGGCGACGTTGAGAGTGCTCATGGTCCGGCTCCGGGAGATGTGTCGTTAACGGCAAGAACTGCCGCCGATTGAGCGCGTGCCGGCAGATGGAGCAACCAGCGTGCCAGCGGCGGCAGGGCGCCCGGAAAATCAGGCGCCCGGGGCGCCTGCCAACGACAGGGTGAGACTGCCGATCACGCGCTCGAGCTTGCTGGCGTAGGCCGGGTCGGTGGCGTAGCCGGCGCGCTGCAGGCCCTGGGCGAAGCCGGCGGGATCGCGGCTGCCGAGGATTTCCGCGTAGCGCGGCGACTGGGCGAGCAGCCGGGCATAGTCGCCGAAGGCTTCGGCATAGGAGCCGTAGGCGCGGAAGCGCTCGACGCGGCGCTCGGCGACGCCATTGACGTACTCGGTGGTGGTCGCCTCGACCGCGGCTCCCGTCCAGCCGCCGCCGGCCTTGATGCCGAACAGGTTGTGGCTCGGCCGGCCGTCGGCGAAACGCGGCTCCGACCTGCCCCAGCCGCTTTCGAGCGCGGCATGGCCAACGAGGAAATGCGCCGGGATGCCGGTCGTCCGGCTCGCAGCGACCGCATACGGCCAGACATTCGTGACAAAACTCGGCGCCGACGGGACGGCGCGGGTAACGCCCTCCGGCAGCACGGGCCGCACGGGACTGCCCTCGAGCGGGAGCGCCGGCGGCGACACGTCGGCGCCGGGCAGGGGCAGGGCGCGCTGCTCGTTCTGGAACGGGAAGGATCGCGCGGGCGGCGCCAGAGGGAATCCTTCTTCCCCGGTCGGCGCCTGCGTCGCGGCGGCGCCGGCCAGCTGCCTTTCGATCACCGCCGCCAGCCCGGTAGCGCCCCTGGCCGCCATCATCTGGGCGAGCTGGGCATCGAGCAGCTCCTGGTAGAAGCGGGTCTGGTCGCTGTCGAACGGCCCGTTCTGCGGCGTCGCGGCGCGCATCGACTTGAGCATCACTTGCAGCAGCACCGCCTCGAACTGGCGCGCCGCGGCCTTGAGGGCCTGCGGGTCGCCCTTGCCCAGATCGGTGCGCAGCCGCGCGAGCGCCTGGGCGTCGAAAACCGAGGGGATGGCGGCGCCTGAGATCATCCGGGCAGCTTGCCTCAACGCGGCAGCGGCAAAGGCCGGAGAATGACGGCAATCCCCGCCGTATTAGATGATCTCCAGCTCGGCGCGCAGCGAGCCGGACATCTTCATCGCCTGCAAGATGGCGATCAGATCCTGCGGGTTGGCCCCGACGGCATTGAGGGCCTTGACCACGTCGGCGAGCTGCGCGCCCGCCGGCAGGGCGACCAGTTGCCGCTCTTCCTGGCGCACGTCGATGGTCGCGTTGGTCACGGCCACGGTCTGCCCCGCCGCGAACGGTGCGGGCTGGCTGACGCGATGGTCGGCGCTGACGGTCACGGCAAGATTGCCGTGCGCGACCGCACAGGCCTCGATCGTGACGGTCCGGTTCATCACGATCGAGCCGGTGCGCGCGTTGATGATCACCCTGGCCGGCAGCGGCGCCGGGGTCACGGTCAGATTCTCGACCGCGCCGAGGAAGGCGACGCGCTCGTCGGCGCTGGCCGGCAGGCGCACGTGGATGCGCCGGCCATCGACGGCGCTGGCAGTGCCGGCGCCCAGCGCGTTGTTGATCGCCAGCACCACCCGCTGCGCCGTGGCGAAATCGCTGCGGTGCAGCTCGATGCCGGCGAAGTCGCCCTGTCCCACCGGCATCGGCACCTCGCGCTCGACCGTGGCGCCATCGACGACGCGGCCGGCGGCAAGATGATTGACGCTGGTGCGTGCGCCGGCGCCGGCCGCGCCCGCCCCGACCACCACCACGTTGCCCTGCGCCAACGCATAGACGTTGCCGTCCGCCCCCTTGAGCGGCGTCAGCACCAGCGTGCCGCCGCGCAGCGACTTGGCGTTGCCGATCGACGAGACCGTCACGTCGAGCGTCTGGCCGTTGCGCGCGAAGGGCGGCAGCTCGGCCGTGACCACCACGGCGGCGACGTTCTTGAGCTGCAGGGTCTGGCCCGGCGGCAGGGTCACGCCCAGGCGCGAGAGCATGTTGATCATGCTCTGCACCGTGAACGGCGTCTGCGTGGTCTGGTCGCCGCTGCCGTCGAGACCGACCACCACGCCGTAGCCGACCAGCGGGTTGCTGCGCACCCCGGCGATCGAGGCGATCTCCATGATCCGCTCGGGACGTTCGGCGCGCGCGGCGTCGGCCACCAGCAGGGCGGCGAACAGCCCCATCAGGCCGATCAGGACTTTATGTACGGTGCTCATGTCGGTAATCTCTCCAGAAACTCGCCGGGCCGCCCCAAGAGTTTCTTGCCTCTTGAGGGGACCAGGCCGCAGGCCGCAGGACAGCCGAAGGCTGGTGCCGCGAAGCGGGATGCGGTTTTGCTGCACAGAACCGAGCGCAGCGAAGGTTTGCGGGGTGGGTCAAAATGGCAGGAAACTGAGGAAGAATCGCCCGAGCCAGCCCATCACCTGGGCCGAGTCGAGGAAGCCGTTGGCCTTGTATTCGATGCGCGCATCGGCCACCTGCGTCGATGACACCGTGTTGGCCGCGGTGATGGTGATCGGATTGACCACGCCCGAGAAGCGGATGAACTCCTCGCCTTCCTTGAGGCCGATCTGCTTCTCGCCGGACACCAGCAGGTTGCCGTTGGGATAAACCTCGATCACCGTCACCGTCAGGGTGCCGGTGAAGTTGTTCGAGGAGGTGTTCTCTCCCGAGCCCTCGAAAGCCATGCCGCTGTTGGCGGCCAGGCTCGCGCCCTGGAAGGTCTTGAACGGCAGGCCGGCGACGGTCGGCACGCCGAGCGACATGTCGTGGCTGCGGTCGGCCTTGGTGTCGGACTTCTTCGCCGCCGCCGTCCTTTCGCTGATGTTGATGGTGAGGGTGTCGCCGACCAGGCGGGCGCGGCGGTCCTCGAACAGCGGGCGCGCCGTCGCGACGTTGTAAATGCTGCCGTTGGCCGGCGCCGCCGCCGGCCGCACCTCGGGGCGGACCGTCATCGGCTGGTGGATCGCCGTCGCGGGCGTGGTGGCGACGCAACCGCTCAACAGCAGGGCCGACAGGCCGAGCAAGAGTGCGCAGGATTTCATGACGATTATCACAATTGCGTCAGCCGGCCGAGCATGTTGTCCGAGGTCTGGATCGCGCGCGAGTTCATCTCGTAGGCGCGCTGGGTCTGGATCATCGCCACCAGCTCCTCGGCGACATTCACGTTGGAGGTTTCCACCATGCCCTGGTTGATCAGGCCGGCGCCGTTGGCGCCCGGCGTGTTCGGCGTCGGCGTGCCGGAGGAGGCGGTCTCGACGAACAGGTTCTCGCCGATGCTCTGCAGGCCGCCGTTATTGACGAAAGTGGCCAGCTGGATGTTGCCCACCTGGGTCGGCGCGGGCTGGCCGGTCTGGGTCACCGAGACGATGCCGTCGCGGCTGATGGTGATGCTGATCGCATCGGCCGGGATGGTGATCGCCGGCGCGAGCGGATAGCCGCTCGAGGTCACGATCTGGCCGGTGCTGTCGCGCTGCAGGGCGCCGTCGCGCGTGTAGGCGAGCGTGCCGTCGGGCATCTGGATCTGGAGGAAGCCCTGGCCGTTGATGGCCATGTCGAGCGGATTGCCGGTGCGCTGCAGGCTGCCCTGGGTGTGGATGTGCTCGGTCGCCACGGTGCGCACGCCGACGCCGATCTGCAGGCCCGAGGGCACCTGGGTCTGCTGCGTCGATTGGGCGCCGGGCTGGCGCAGGTTCTGGTAGAGCAGGTCCTCGAACACCGCGCGCTGGCGCTTGTAGCCGTTGGTGCTGACGTTGGCGAGGTTGTGCGAGATGACGTCGAGCTGGGTCTGCTGGGCATCGAGGCCGGTCTTGGCGATCCAGAGGGAGCGGATCATGCGTTCATCCTTTCATCAGGCGCGGGCGAGCACTTGCGTCGCCGCGCGGTCGTTTTGCTCGGCCGTCGTGATCATGCGCATCTGCATGTCGAACTGGCGCGCCAGGGAAATCATCGCGACCATCTGCTCGACCGGATTGACGTTGCTGTTCTCGAGATAGCCGGAGGCGATCCGGACGTTCTCGTCTTGCGGCGCCGCCTCACCCGCGGCGAGGCGGAACAGGCCGTCCGGCCCGCGCACCAGTTCGGCTTCCGGGGGGTCGACCAGCTTGATGCGGCCGACCGCATTGACGATGTTCTGCGCGCCGGTCAGCGGGGTCACCGAGATCGTGCCGTCGCGCTCGATGGCGACGCGCGAATCCGGCGGAATGGCGATCGGCCCGCCGTCGCCCTGCACCGGGATGCCGTTTTTGGTCTGCAGCACGCCGTTTTCGGAAATCTCGAGGCCGCCGGCGCGCGTGTAGGCCTCGCTGCCGTCGGGCAGGGCCAGCGCGATCCAGCCCTTGCCGCGCACGGCCACGTCGAAGCTCCCGCCGGTATGGACCAGCGCGCCCGCGCTGAAGTCGCTGTGGGTGCTGGCCGCGACGGCGAAGGCGCGCGTCGGCAGGGCGGCGGGGCTCGCGTTGTGCGTCTGCACCTGCACCGCGCGCAGGCGATGCTCCTCGGCGCGATAGCCCTGCGTGGCGACATTGGCGAGGTTGTGCGCCACGGCGGCCTGGCGCGCCAGCACGCCGCTGGCGCCGGTCATCGCGGTGTAGATCAGGCGATCCATCGTGCCGTCCCGTCAGCGCCGACTCGCATCAGCGCAGATTAACCAGCGTCTGCATGATCGAATCCTGCGTCTTGATCGACTGCGCGTTGGCCTGGTACATACGCTGGAAGGTGATCATGTTGACCAGTTCCTGGGTCAGGTCGACGTTCGACTCCTCGATCGCGGCCGACTGGATCATGCCCAGCGAGCCCGAGCCCGGCACCCCGACCAGGGGTTGGCCGGAGTCGGCCGTCTCCGCCCACTGGTTGCCGCCCAGGGAGGTCAGGCCGTTCGGGTTGTTGAAGTTGCCAAGCACCACCTGGGCGAGATCGCGCGTCTGGCCGTTGCTGTAGCGGCCCTGGATGGTGCCGTCGGCCGCCACGCTCAGGCCGGAAAGACGGCCCGAGGTATAGCCGTCCTGCGTGATCATGTTCACGCCGAAGATGCTGCCATACTGGGTGGACCCGCTCAGATTGAGCGGGAAACTCAGGGCCGCCGCGCCGGTGCCCACCTGGGCCGGCGTGTAGCTCTGCGCGACGACGCCGGTCGCGGGGGAAACCAGGGCGCCCGTGCTGTCGAAGCCGATCGGGCTCGGTCCGGAGAGATTCGCGCCGTTGAGCGTGGTATACACATCCCAGGCGTTCGAGCCGGTCTTCTTGAAAAACAGGGAGAGCAGATGGGAATTGCCCAGCGAGTCGTACACCGTCGCCGAAGTCGAGCTGTTGTAGGTCGTCGGGTCCATCACGTTGAAGGCCGCGGCAATGACCGCCTGGCGCGAGTCGAGGTTCAGCCCGATCTGGAGGCCGGTCGCGCCGGCGCCGGCGCCGGTCGCCTGGGGCTGCAGGTCGGAGGTGCTGATGTAGATTTCGGCCGGCGTGGAGGGAACGATGACGTTGCTGGCGTTGGCCAGGTAGCCGGTCAGCCGGGAGCCATCCGCATTCACGATATAGCCATCCTTGTCCACGTTGAACTGGCCGTTGCGCGTCCAGGTGATCGCGCCGTCGTTGGAGAGCCGGTAAAAGCCCTGGCCGTTGATCGCCAGGTCGAGCGGGCTGTTGGTGACGGTGATGTTGCCCTGGGTGAAGTGCTGATTGATGCCCGCAATCGAGGTGCCGATGCCGATCTGGTTGCCGCCGCCCATGGTGGCGGCGAAAACGTCGGCGAACGCCGTCGTCGCCGACTTGAAGCCGATGGTGCCGGCGTTGGCGATGTTGTTGCTGACCGAATCGATTGCCATCGACGATGCATTCAGTCCGCTCAAACCTTGCTGAAATGACATTGCAATTCTCCTGTCAGAGGATTTGTTTGACGTCGGCCAGGGTGAAGGCGCCAAGCGCGCCGACCTCGAGGGTCAGGCCGGAGGGATTGCGGGTGACTGCCTGCACCACCCCGTAGGTCAGCGCGGTCGGGGTCGAGGTCTTGTCGCCCGTCTGCGCGCCGATGCTGTAGCTGTAGTTGCCGGGCGCCGCCGGGGCGCCGCCGTCGGCCTTGCCGTCCCAGACGAAGGCGTGCACGCCCGCGCCGAGCGCGCCCAGTCCGAGGCTGCGCACGACCAGGCCGTTGCCGTCCTTGATCGTCACCGTCACCGCGTCGGCCGCCTGCGCGAGTTCGAGGCCGCCGACGCCGCCCTGTCCGCCCAGGGTCATGCTGGAACCCGGCACCAGCACCCCGCGCTGGACCAGGGCGGCGGCTTCCATGGCCTGGGAGCTTTCCATCCCCGCCAGCAGCTTTTGCAGCGTGGCGTTGAGCTTCTCGATGCCGTTGACGGTGCTGATTTGCGCCAGCTGCGAGGTCAGCTGCGCGTTGTCGAGCGGGTTGAGCGGATCCTGGTTTTTCAGCTGCGCCGTCAGCAGGGTGAGGAAGCGGTTTTCGGCCGCATCGATCACGCTGGCGCTTTTGGCGGGCGCGGCGTTGAGACTCTGGTAGATCTGTTCGGCCGGGCGGTTGGCGACTGCGCTGGGGGTCATGGCTTTCCTTCCTTCACTGGCCGATGGCGAGCGTTCTGGCCATCAGTTGCCGGGCGGTGTTCATCACTTCCGCGTTGGTCTGGTAGGCGCGCGAGGCCGAGATCATGTTCACCATTTCCTCGACCACATTCACGTTGGGCAGGGTCACGTAGCCCTGGGCGTTGGCGGCGGGATTGGCCGGATCGTATTGCAGGCGCGGCGGGGCGGCGCTTTCCACCACCTGCGTCACGCGCACGCCGAGGCCGCCGCCTTCGACCGGCGTCGCCATGAAAACGACCTGCTTGGCCCGGTAGGCTTGTCCGTCCGCGCCGACGACGCTGTCGGCGTTGGCCAGATTGCTCGCCACCGCGTTGAGGCGGGCCGATTGCGCGGTCAGGGCGGAACCGGCGATGGAGAGGATTCTGAAGTCGCTCACTGGCTGGCCTATTGTCCCTGGATGGCCCGTTGCAGGCCCTCGAAGCGCCGGCTGATGAAAGTGAGCAGGGCCTCGAGCTGGATGGTGTTTTCCGCGAAGGCGGCGCGCTCGAGATCCATGTTCACCGTGTTGCCGTCGACGGCTCCCTGATACTCGGCCCGATACCGCAGCGCGCCGGCGTGGGGCGAGCCGCCGGTTCCGGCCAGATGTCCCGGCTGGGTGCGCTCGAGCGTCACGGGCCGGGCCGCCGCCGCGCCACGCCCGCCCAGCGCCGCCTGCAGCGCCGCCCTGAAGTCGACATCGCGCGCCTTGTAGTGCGGCGTGTCGGCATTGGCGATGTTCGAGGCCAGCACCTCCTGCCGATGCGTACGCGCGCCGAGCGCGTTGCGCAGGAGGTTGAGGCTTGCATCTTGGTCGAGACGGTCGATCATGGCGAGAAAGAAAAAAAACGTCGGCAGGGTCTCCTAGCATTGTTCGTGCCATATTCCACGCCCTCGGGTTGGCCGCAAACGGGCGCAGGTTTGCCGGCCCGGGCGGCAATTCTTGCCACGAACGGAAATAGGGCGGTAATTCGCGGCTGCGCGGACGAATCGCGCAACGCATTCGTGCTCCAATGAGGGCCATGCGCATCGTTCTCGGCCTCGTCGCCTGCTGTCTCCTGGTCCTGCCGGCCCTGGCCCGGCAGGACCCCGCGCCGGTGCGCAAGGCCATCGACCACTGGCTCGGGCTCCAAACCCAGGGGCTGCCCGGCCAGGTCAGCTGGGAAATCGGCGCCATCGATCCGGACAACCAGCTGGCGCCCTGCACCCGCTTCGACATTCGCCGGCCGGCCGGCGCCCGGCCCTGGGGGCGTTCGAACGTGACGGTGCATTGCCTCGGACCGGCGGCCTGGCGCATCCATGTGGCGGTGCAGGTGCGCGTCCAGGCCGACTATCTGATCAGCGTCCGGCCGATTGCCCAGGGCCAGGTCGTGACGCACGACGACCTGGGCGCCGAACCGGGCGATCTTGCCGAGCTTCCCGGCAACATCCTGACCGACGCCGCCGCCGCCGTGGGCAGGGTTGCCGCCGCCCCGATCCCGGCCGGCCGGCCGCTGCGAGCCGACATGCTGCGCGCGCAGACCGTGATCCGTCAGGGCCAGAGCGTCAGGCTGGTCTCGCGCGGCCCGGGTTTCGCGGTCGTCAACGAGGGGCGCGCCCTCGCCAATGCGCAGGAAGGCCAGATCGTCCAGATCCGCCTCGACAGCGGCAGGGTCGTCAGCGGGGTGGCGCAGGCCGACGGCAGCGTCGACGTTGGCTTCTGACCGATGTTCCGCCGATTCGCGCATACAATCATGCCGTCGCCCGGGCCTAAGGTTTTTGCCCGCGCTGCCGTAACTGTCCGTCAGGAAGCCATTCGAGGATGATGAACGTGAAGATCAACAGCACCCTGCCCGCCGTGAACAACGCACCCGCAACCGGTCCCGCCCGGGGGCCGACCCCGCCGGCGCAGGCGTCCGGCGCCGCGGCGGGGGAACGCGTCGATCTCTCCTCGCTGTCGGCGCGGCTGCAGGAAACCGGCGCCGGCGAGGCGCCGATCCATGCCGCGCGCGTCGCCGAAATCAGGCAGGCCATCGGGGAGGGCCGCTTCCAGATCAATCCCGAGCGCATCGCCGACGGACTGCTCGCCGACGTGCGCACCATGCTCGACGCCAAACGCTAGGCCCCGGTGCTCGCCAAGGAAACGCTGGAGGCTTTTGTCGCCGTCCTGCGCCGCGAGCAGGATGCTCTTGCGGCGGGCGACCTCGAGGCCCTGGCGCCGCTGGTTGCCGAGAAAGCGGCGCTTGCCGAGCGACTCAACCGGATTGGGAGCGAGGCCGCCGCGTCGTGCCGGGAACTGGCCGGCGCAGCCCGCGCCCTCAACGAAGCCAACGGCAAGCTGATCGCCCTGCATCTCCAGCACAACCAGCAGACCCTCAATGTCCTGCTGGCGGCCGCGGACACCGCCGCAACCTACGGCCCCGACGGACAGCAACAAGCGCCGGCGGGCGGCCGGATGCTCGGCAAGGCTTGAAACGGCGCCCACCCCGAAATCGCCGCTGCGCGGCGATCTCCCCTCAAGGGGCCAAGAAACACTCGGGGCGGCCCTTCGTGTTTCTTGAACACTATTCCGGAATAGCCACTTCCACCGGCGTGTCCGGCGAGCGCGATTCCATCGTGATCGCCACGCGGCGATTGCGCTGCCGTCCGTCGGCAGTGGCATTGTCGGCCACCGGACGCTGGTCGGCATAGCCCGCCGCGGTCAGCCGGCGCGCGTCCACCCCCGTCTCGATGAACAGACGCACTACGCTCGCGGCGCGCGCGCCCGACAGTTCCCAGTTCGACGGGAAAATCACGCTGCTGATCGGCGCGTTGTCGGTGTGCCCTTCGACGATGAGGGGGAAATCGGTGGTCGCCAGAATCCCGCCGACCGCCGTCAGCGCGCGCAGGGCGGGAATCTGCAGCTGCGCCTCGCCGGAGTCGAACAGCACGCTGGCGTTGATCTCGACCGTGATGCCGAGCGCGCCTTCGATGACGCGCACCTGGCCCTCATGCACCAGCGGGGCGAGCGCGGCGGAGATGTCCCTGGCCTTGCGGCGCAGCAGCTCCCGGTTCATTTCCCGCTCGGCATCCGCCTTGATGTTGGCCACCTGCGGCTTGCGCAGCGGAATCAATACCGGCATCGGGTCGTTCGGATTGATCTGCACCATGGCGCCGGCCGTGCTGCCCGGAATGTTGCGGAAGGCCGCCGAGATCGAGTCCGACAGCACGCGGTACTTGCCCTCGTTCAACGAGGAGAGCGCATACATGACGACGAAGAAGGCAAACAGCAGGGTGATGAAATCGGCGTAGGAGATGAGCCAGCGCTCGTGGTTCTCGTGCTCCTCTTCCTTGCGCCTTCTAGCCATTGTCAGACGATATACCCCTGCATGCGGGACTCGATGATGCGCGGATTGTCGCCGTTGGCGATGCCCACCAGACCATCGACGAACATTTCGCGCAGGGTCACGAGCTGGGCGATGATCGCCAGCAGCTTTTTCGCCATCGGCAGGAAGATCAGGTTGGCCGCGCCGACGCCATAGATGGTCGCGACGAAGGCGACCGCGATGCCGATGCCGAGCTTGGACGGATCGGCGAGGTTCTCCATGACCTGGATCAGCCCGAGCACCGCCCCGAGGATGCCGACCGTCGGGGCGTAGCTGCCCGCCGATTCCCAGATGCGCGCCGCGAGTTTCATCTGCTGCTCCCAGGCGCCGATTTCGACTTCGAGCACCTCCCGCAGACGCTCCGGTTCGGCGCCGTCGACCAGATGCTGCAGGCCCTTGCGCATGAAGGGGTCGGGCACCAGGTCGATCTGCGCCTCGAGCGCGAGCAGCCCTTCCTTGCGCGCCACATGGCTCCAGGTCACCACCTGGTCGATCAGCTTGTGCGGCGCGTAGGCCGGCGGCACCAGCACCCATTTGCTCATCCGGACCCCCGAGCGGAAAACCGGCAAGGGACTTTGCAGCATGACCGCGCCGAGGGTGCCGCCAAAGACGATGACGAACGCGGTCGGCTGCCACAGGGAGGAAACATGGCCGCCCTTGAGGATCATGCCGAGGAGGATCGCCGCAATGCCGAGGATGAGGCCGGCTACGCTGATCTTGTCCATGGCTTCAGGCGGCCGCCGCGCCCGCGACCGGCTTCGGCCTGCGGCCACGCCGCTGCGCCGAGCGGCGCACGGCGCCCTGCTCGCCCAGCAGGGCGACGCGCAGGCGGGCGACGGCCTGGGAGTGCAGCTGGCAGACGCGCGACTCGGTCACGCCCATCACCGCGCCGATCTCGCGCAGGTTCAGGTCCTGTTCGTAATAGAGCGCCATCATCATTTTCTCGCGCTCGGGCAGCCGGTCGATGGCGGCGACCAGCGCGGCACGGGTGTCGCTCTCCGCAAGCAGGGCGAGCGGGTCGGGCGCGCTTGCGGCGGCGTGGCGTTCCAGATAGTCCTCGTGCTCGGCGGCCAGATCCTCGAGGTAGACGAGCTGGTGACCGCGCGCCTCCTGCAACAAATGCTGGTAATCGGCGAGCGGCATGCCCAGCGCGGCGGCGAGTTCGCCCTCGGCGGGCGGACGGCCCTGCTCGTGCTCCAGTTTCTGCAAGACCGCCTCGACGCGCCGCATCTCCTTGCGCAGCCCGCGCGGCAGCCAGTCGACCTCGCGCAGGCCGTCGAGCATGGCGCCGCGCACCCGCTGTACGGCATAAGTCTCGAACTGGGCGCCCATACCCTCCTCGAAGCGGGTCAGCGCATCGAGCAGACCGAGCATGCCGTTCTGGATCAGGTCGTCGATCTGGACGCTCGCCGGCAGCCTGGCCATCAGGCGCCAGGCGATGCGCTTGACGAGCGGCACGTAGCGCTCGACGAGCCGCTCCCTCTCGAGCTTGCCTTGAGCGGTGTACATGGGCGTCGTCATGCGCAGGAAAGTGGGAAGCCGGGCGGTACGACAGGCGACATGGGAAGGCGTCCGGACTATAACACCGAATCGGTGGGCGCCGTCCCGGAGCGGCGCACCGACGCCGCCCGCGCCGCCGCGGGACGTTCGCCGGCCGCCTCGATGAATTCGAGGCGCACCGCCAGATATTCGCGCGCGACGCGCTGCAGATTGTCGAACACGCTGCGCGCCTCCCCGCTCGAGCGGGCGTCGGTGATGCGGATCCTGAAATGATGACAGCCCTGCTCCTGCGCGATGCGCTTGATGCGCGCATAGGCCTCGATCACGTCGGTCTCGCGCGCCGCCACGGCCAGCGTCTGCGGCCGGGAACCGAGCAGCCGGCGCAGGCCGTCCGCCTGATCGCCCCAGCGGGCGGGCGGGCGCGGCTCAGACAAGCGCCGCTCCCTGCGGCGCCGCCTGCGCCGGCATCAGCAGTCCGGGCTCGGCGTCGCGCAGGCGATGCACCGACCCGGCCGCCGGCTGCTTGAAGGCGCGGTGCAACAGATAGCTGCGATGCGGCAGATGCAGATCCTCCGGCACGCGCTGGCCGTTGGCGACGTAGGCGAGAAGCAGCCCGTGGCGCACCACCGCGTCGATGGCCGGCGCCAGCGCGGCCGTTTCGTCCACCTTCGAGAGGACGCAGCCGGCGATATCCTCGCCGGCATAGCTGCGGATCACGTCGTCGAGCGTGTCGCCGCGGCTGGTGGCGTTGAGCAGCAACAGGCGCCGGACGGCGCCGGCGCGCGCCAGCATCGCGGCCTGCTCGGCCACCATGCGGTCGCGCTGGCTCATGCCGACCGTGTCGATCAGCACCACGTGCTTGCCGCGCAACTCGCCGAGCGTGCGGCGCAGATCCTCGCTGTCGCGCACCACGTGCACCGGCACGCCGAGGATGCGCCCGTAGATGCGCAGCTGCTCGTGGGCGCCGATCCGGTAGCCGTCGGTGGTCAGCAGCGCAAGCTTGTCGGCGCCATAGCGCACCACGCAGCGGGCGGCGAGCTTGGCCGTCGTCGTGGTCTTGCCCACGCCGGTCGGCCCCACCAGGGCGAACACCCCGCCCCGGTCGATCAGGTCGTTCTCGGCCGTCAGCGTGCGCAGGCGCCGATTGACCGCGCCGGCGAGCCAGTTGCGGCCCGCGGCGATGTCCATGTCGGCCGGCAGCTCCTCGACCAGCCGGCGGGCGAGCTGGCCCGAGAAGCCGGACTCGATCATCTGGCCGAAAAGCTGCGCGCGCTCCGGCGCCTGGCGCGTCATGTCGCCCCAGGCGAAGCCGGCGAGCTGGCGTTCCAGCAAGGACTTGATCGAACGCATTTCCTCCACGAGCTGCTGCACCTGCGCCTCGCCGTTCTGCATCCCGGCCGGCAGGGGGGCGGCCTCGATTTCCTCCGCCAGCGCGGCGGCCACCGCGTCATGACCGGGCGCAGCCGGGGTCTGGCGCGGCGGCAACGGGCGCAATTTCGGCTTCTCGGCAACGGCGGCGGCGGGCGTCTCCTGGCGCGGCGGCTGCCAGGGTTGCCAGAGCGGGGCGGGTTGCGGCGCGCGCGCCCGGGCCGACAGCGTCACGGCGTAGTCGTCGCTCTCGTCTGCCGCAGCAGTCGGCGCTGCAGCCGCTCGCAGCGGCAGGGGCCCCGCCTGCGGGGACCCAGCGTCCGCGCGCGGCGCCGGGACGGCCTGCGCCGGCCCGCCTCCGGCCTGCAGCGCCTCGAGGCTGTCGGCCGACATGGCCATGATCTCGACGCCGCCGGGAACGGACTTGTTGGAGATCACGATGGCCTCCGGGCCCAGGACTGCCTTGACCTTGCGCAGGGCCTCGCGCGCGCTTTCAGCGAAGAAACGTTTTACCGTCATGCTTTCCTCATCGATTCTTGTTGCCGACGACCGCTGTCACCCGGATCGTCTTGGTTTCGGGAATCTCGCTGTTGGACAGCACCTTCAGATTCGGCCAGGCGCGCCGCAGGAAGCGCGACAGCAGCCAGCGCAGATTGGCGCCGACCAGCAGCACCGCCGGCAGGCCGAGCTTCTCCTGCTGCCGGGCGGCTTCGGCGGTTTCGCGCAACAGGGTATCGGCCAGCCCCGGCTCGATGCCGGAGGCATCCGCGCCGCCGCCCTGCAGGGCCTGGCCGATCAGGCGCTCGAGGCCGGGATCCAGCGCGATGACCTGCAGTTCGCCGCCATTGCCGAAGGTCTGCTGGACGATCGCCCGGCCGAGGGCGATGCGGGTCTGCGCCGTCAGCTCGCCGGCGTCCTGGGTGCGCGCCGCATGGGTGGCGAGCGCCTCGATGACGGTACGCATGTCGCGGATGCTGACGCCCTCTTCGAGCAGGTTCTGCAACACGCGCTGGACCGTGGCGAGCGGCAGCGTCTTGGGTACCAGGTCTTCGATCAGCTTGGGCGCGTCCTTGGCCAGGTGATCGAGCAGCGCCTGCGTTTCCTGGCGGCCGAGCAGGTCGGCGGCATGGGACTGGATCAGGTGGTTGAGGTGGGTGGCGATCACCGTGCCGGCATCGACGACCGTGTAGCCCATCACGTGCGCCTGGTCGCGCAGCCCCGCCTCGATCCACACCGCCGGCAGGCCGAAGGCAGGATCCTGCGTGCTTGTGCCGGGCAGCGGCCCGCTCACGCGCCCGGGATCGATGGCGAGGTGCATGCCCGGATAGGCTTCGCCGGCGCCGATCTCGACGCCCTTGAGCGTGATCCGATAGGCGTTCGGCTTGAGCTCGAGGTTGTCGCGGATGTGCACCGGCGCGCAGAGGAAGCCGACCTCCTGGGCGAACTTCTTGCGCAGGCCGCGGATGCGCTTGAGCAGTTCGCCATCCTGGCCGCGATCGACCAGCGGGATCAACCGGTAACCGACCTCGAGTCCGAGCACGTCGACCGGCGCGACATCGGCCCAGCTGGCTTCGGCCGTCTCCGCGACGGCGGCGGGGGCCGCCGGCCGCACCGCTGCCGCTTCGGTGCGCAGGCGCTGGCGCGTCGCTATCCACCAGGCCAGCGCGCCGAAGCCGCCGGCGAGGAACAGGAAGACGAAATGCGGCATGCCGGGGATGATGCCGAGCACGACGAGAATGCCGGCGACGAGCGCGAGCACCATCGGATTGGCGAGCATCTGGCCCGAAAACGAGGTGGCGACATCCTTCTCGTCATTGACGCGCGACACTACCAGACCGGCGGCCACCGAGATGATCAGGGCGGGAATCTGCGCGACCAGGCCGTCGCCGATGGTCAGCAGCGTGTACACCCGCGCGGCATCGCCGGCCGCCATGTCGTGCTGGATCATGCCGATCAGCAGTCCGCCGATCATGTTGATCAGCAGGATCAGGATGGCGGCGATCGCGTCGCCGCGCACGAATTTCGAGGCGCCGTCCATCGAGCCGTAGAAGTCGGCCTCCTGGGAGATTTCCCTGCGCCGGTTGCGCGCCTCGTCCTCGCCGACCAGGCCGGCGTTGAGGTCGGCGTCGATGGCCATTTGCTTGCCCGGCATCGCGTCGAGGGTGAACCGCGCCGAGACCTCGGCGATGCGGCCGGCGCCCTTGGTGATGACGACGAAGTTGATGATCGTCAGGATGACGAAGACGATGATGCCGACCGCGTAGTTGCCGCCGACCAGGAAGTGGCCGAAGGCCTCGATCACCTTGCCGGCGGCGTCCGGGCCGGTGTGGCCTTCGAGCAGCACGATGCGGGTCGAAGCGACGTTGAGCGAGAGACGCAACAGCGTGGTCACCAGCAGCACCGTGGGGAAGATCGAAAAATCGAGCGGCCTGAGGATGTTGAGCGCGACCAGCATCACCATCACCGACAGGGCGATGTTGAAGGTGAATAACAGGTCGAGCAGGAAGGGCGGCAGCGGCAGCACCAGCATGGCGAGGATCAGGATGATCAACGCCGGCGCCGCGAGCGCCTTGAGGTTGTCTGGCCGCGCCAGGGTGCGCCAGTCGAGGGTCTGGGTCGCCATTTAGTCGGCGGTTCCCGGGTCGAGCCCCGCCGGCACGGCCACCGCCGCGGGCGGCGCCGGCGCCACGCCCGCCGCGCCCCCTTGCGCCAGGAAGGCATTGAGCTGGTAGATGTAGGCCATCACCTCGGCGACCGCGGTGTAGAGCGGCGCCGGAATCGCCGCGCCGATGTCGACATGGCGGTGCAGCGTACGCGCCAGCGGCGGCAGCTCGAGCACCGGCACCCGGTTTTCCGCCGCGATGGCGCGGATCTTCTGGGCGACGAGATTCATCCCCTTCGCCACCACCACCGGCGCGCCCGCCTTGGCGCTGTCATACTTGAGGGCGACCGCGAAATGGGTCGGGTTGGTTACCACCACGTCGGCCTTGGGCACCTCGGACATCATGCGCCGCCGCGCGATTTCGGTCTGCTGGCTGCGAATTCTCGCCTTGAGGTACGGATCGCCCA